>Ga0181552_10002129_pt1 | contig 14635 bp, 13 predicted proteins | sample 011ome_18_FD_130583 | JGI IMG/M metagenome (GOLD analysis project Ga0181552, IMG submission 130583) | Coastal salt marsh microbial communities from the Groves Creek Marsh, Skidaway Island, Georgia - 011501BT metaG (megahit assembly) | ecosystem: Environmental > Aquatic > Marine > Intertidal...
AATGAAAATCCAAATGATTGATATTATTATTTTTTTTTTAGTAATTCTTCATCGAAAAATATCGATCAAACACCCATTCTTTTTTATTTTTAAGGAAATAGAATTTTGTAAAATTTACAAAAAAAGTGATTGAGAGCATAATGCTCTGATTTCTGATTTTACATTTTCAGTTTGTGAGCATAACTTTTTTTATAAATTATTGCGAAAACAATTTAGGCATTTTTCTGTTCTATATTTATAGAACATTTAGAATGGAAAAACTGCCAAAAAATGCCCAAAGTTTTTATTGTGAAAAGTGTGACTTTAAATGTAGCAAGAAAAGTAACTATGAAAATCATCTACGCACAGCAAAGCATCGAAATAGAACGATTTCGAACGATTTCTCCCCAAAAAATGCCGAATATTTTTGCGAATGTGGAAAAAGATATAAAGCCCGAAACAGTTTATGGTATCATAAAAAGAAGTGTACGTACATAGAAACATCTGTAGACAAGGAGATTCCTGCGGAACCAATGATGGAATATTTATTGAAGGAGAATTTGGAGATGAAAAAGATGATGGTAGATATGTGTCAAAAATTAGAGCCGGTTTCAAATATTACAAATAATAACGTGAACAGTCACAATAAGATATTCAATTTAAATTTGTTTTTAAATGAGCAATGTAAAGATGCAATGAATATGACTGAATTTATAGAATCTATTCAGCTTACTATGGAAGATGTTCTCAAAATAACAGAACAGGGTCAGACAAAAGGAATGTCTAATATTCTTATTGATAAGTTAAGCTCATTAGATATTTTAAAGCGTCCGATGCATTGCAGTGATGCGAAGAAGGAAATCATATATGTAAAGGACGAAGATAAATGGAAAGAAGAAGCCAGAGAAAAACCAAAACTTCGGCATGCATTGGACCAAATAACGAAGAAGGGAATACAAGCACTGCCTGAAATGGATCAGACCCCAGACGACTACGTGAACACGGTGAGTGAATTGTTGAAGGATCCTCGTGAAGATAAAAAAATCATCAGCGAGGTCGCGAAGAAGATCATTGTGAATAAAGGCTGAAACGGAGGTGTAGTTCACTTTATAAATTATAAGTATATATGAATAAATTATCTTATAAGTATATAAACGAAATGGAAAAATTAAATAAGCAACTAAATGATACTATTATCACTGTCTGTGATACATCACCATGTAGATATGGTATTCCATTACATGTTTTCCAAACATACAAAAAAGACATGCCTCAATCAGTAAAAAACGGTGTTCTCGCCTTAAGAAATCAAAATCCTGATTTTTGCTTTTACCTATACACTGATGACGCTATGGAACATTTCATAAAAGAAAGTTTTGACATGAATGTTTATAATGCATTTAGTCGGTTAAAACCAATGGCATATAAATCAGATCTCTTTCGCTATTGTGTTTTATATAAATATGGTGGAATATACATGGATATAAAATTACAAATGGCAGGAAATAATGATCTACTATCGTTTCTAGGTGAAACAAAATATCATGTTTTGGATGAAACAAATTATACTAGAAATCATAAACACTTTGGGGGATTTATATATCAAGGATTTTTGGTCAGCAAACCTAATGATCCGTTTTATAAAGACCTAATAGATACTATCGTAAAACATAGTGAAACAAATTTTATAGGAAAAAATCCTTTGGATATCACCGGTCCTAATATGTATTGGCGTGTATTACAGAAACATAAATCTCCTGTAGATGACTGTGAGACTTTTACTCATAAAGGATATGCTAATATTTATTATAAAGGAAAATCGTATGTGAAAGGACATGATTTGAACAAATATTATGCTGATATGGGAAATAAAAATAGATATTATAACATGTGGCCAAACAACGTATATATGTAGAATGTATTTTTCTCGTTATATTCAACTATACAGCATTATTTCCAAATAAGAAAAATGGGATTATGATTTTATTTGTTTGTATTCTAAACTCAATAAAAATTTTACAACGTTATCAAATTGTTCCTTATCATTTGGTATATTGTCGCCATGATCCTTACATGTGATATCAATTAAATGCAAGTTTTCATTCAAAATAAAATTCCAATAGTTTATATCGCGTAAACTATTATCGAAAGTATATACTGTTTTCAACCTTTCGGGTTGTATCATTTCTGTGATCCGTTTGATAGTAGGATATATTCCATTCATCACTACAAATGATTTTAAGTTAATTCCATGTATATACGACTGTATGGAAAATTCTCCTCCTCGTTCCGTTTTCTCGAATATTCTTTTTTCATCAGATATTCTATGTCGATATTTCTTGCCTAAGTTTTTGCCATCGTAGTAGGCAATTGACTTGGTAACTTCTTTAGAAAACGAAAAAAAATAAAAATAGGACACTGTGGATTTATCAGTGTGACGTATGAATGACCTTTCACTCTTATGTGTACATTCTTTGTTTACCATATCATATATATGTTTTAGTTTATTTTGACCTATAGACTTTTTATCTTCAACAGGAGGTGTCTCGATAATTAAATACTTACACATATTTTTCAGACTCTGGTAAACCTGTTTGTAATCGCTCATATGATGCAATACGTTGTTACACATGATATAGTCGAAATGTTCACAAAGAGATAAAGATGACATATTTTTGGCTGTAGCAGTCACATTAAGAAGGCATAACCTGTCATTAATGGAAGTGTTGAGCTCTATTATTTCTCTCAGTACTTGAGCTTCAATTCCATGTTGTACCATTACTACATACGAATTGGGAAAATCTTGAGCTAATCGAATTGAGTAATAACCAAAATTTGCACCTATATCAAGAACTGTAAATGGTCTTTCTTGTATCGTTATTAAACTTTTGATGTATTCATAACGATCATCGCAACTTCTTTTTCCTTTCTTAACTACTTCACCGTTTACAACTATATCCTGATATAGTTCACATTTTGTTAAGTACTTGTTTATGGTCTCCATGTATTTGTATATACTGTAGATATAAAATAAATCAAATTTTTGATTTTGGTACATGAGGAAGGGCCTTCTCAATTTGTTTCACCTTGATTTTTGTAATTAAGTCGGATACTTTTTTGTCCATATCAGATCTTCTTGCAATGTCTCTTTCGGCTAACTCTTTTGCTTTCGTATGAATTTTCTCTTTGTCGTCGTCAGTTAATACGTTTGTAGGTATTCCTCGTTTACCTTCCAATTCCTTTGCAAGTTTTACATGGCTCGTCCATCTATTTTGTGTCATGGTAGGTGGTTTTTGAGGGGCTAAAGGAAGCCTATTTTTATTCCGTTTTGCAGTTGCCATATATCTCATTGTTTTACCCAATTTCATACCCCCTTTAAATTTACGCACTTTTCTAGTTCCATATTTATGCAGTTTTCTAGACTTTTTCGCTAATTTCAAGGCCTTGGATGATTTTTTACACCCTTTTTCAAGTATATGAAAATCAATTGCTGCTGATTTACCTCCGGTTATAGAACTACCCAATCTTGCATATGCCCAAGAATGGCCTGTTTGATTGGGTCTGGATCCTGACGAAAAATAAGCTCCTTGACCTTTCTTTACTATATGATTGAGCGCAGATATCGAACAACCTGTTTTTTTGGCTAATTCTTTGGATGGAACAATATTTTTGGTCTTATATATTCTTTCGGCGTTAACAATATGTTTAGATCTCTTATTCTTGAATGATGTAACTTTTTTACGTGTGTGATATTTCTTATTTTTGTACAATTTGCGAGATTTATTTATTTCTTTGTGCTGTTTTTTTGTGTCTGCTTTACTTAATGCTTCAGGTACATATTTCAAAGGTATCGATCTCATTATTATAAGTGAATATTTTAATAATGAAATAATTCTTCATTCTTTTAACCATACATCATTCTCATTTGCGAATAATCCCTCGGCTTTCCATCGTCATCGTTCAACATATGTTTCAATACAGCATCGATACCATCTTCTGTCCATACTTTCATAGCCTTTTTATTTGTATCATCCATATCATTAATGACAATGTATTGATCACTTGGTTTAACGGGTTCAACGGATCTTCCATATATACAGACACTGTTGCATATCTCAAAAATGTTTCCCATTTTCAATTACTACCATATACGTAATGTCCTTAACTTATTTTTTTTCTATTTAATGTATTTTTGATATTTGATTCTATCGATGCGACTTGTTGTGTTATACGTAGGTTGCACATTACAAAGATTATCGCAATCAACCTGTCTACGTTTGTCCTCTAACCGTGTATAATATGTTTTTGACATAGAAGTATGATGACGCGTTTTTTTAACTTCATTCTCGGGTTTGTTACAGCAATCCGTATTCGTTTTTATCTTTGGGTCAATAATATCATTTTTACAACAATTCATTTATACTATGTATATATAAAAATCCGAACCAAAGTTTATTCGCGTATAATCATTTAAAAATTAATATGGAATGTATACGATATGTACAATTACAGAGCGGTAATAGACTACAAAAAAAGTGACGAAGACGATATATATAGAGAACAAATCTGCCTTGTATTTGGTGTCGACCAATATGATCATGACGTAATTATTGATGGTATTCGGTCCATTCATAGCGAATACTCTCGTAACGAATCTTTCGTAGATCTAATTAAATTCGCTAAAATAAAATTTCAAGAAGATGAGTCTATTTATGCGTTTATGTACTTGTTCTCCTGGGATTATTTCGAGCTTGTTCATATATGTTTGAATGATCTAAACAACACACAAATCATAGCACCTGAAAACATGTCATGTATTCGCAATTATGAAAAATAGCGTAAAATGTTATTGATGGCTAGACTACTAATTTTGCGCGTCTTTCCAGTAGATGTAACTTGCACGAGACTATTCAAGCAAGTCGCGTCTTCATCGAGCGCGGCTTTCAAATTAAAAATAGTTCCATATTTCTCCAAAATGATTTTGGATAACGAAATACTCACGCTGGGTATTTGCGCAAGCATAATTTGATGGATGTTTTCTTCTGTTATATTATCCTTTTTTGTTGTTTTAATACAATTTACATACTCTACTTGATTGTTACTGTTACAGGGTCCGTCATAGAAGGCAGGCTTGGTTTTCTCCTTTTCCATTTTCTTTGTAATCCTTTCTATTAACTGTTTTGTTGTTTTGATATTCAATGACTGCCAAACAGAGAACCCTTTATAAAAGTAGAGAGAATACATTGCAGATATCAACATATTTATATCTTTATGAAAGTAGGCATTGCCTTCAATAAGATACATAATATTATGATTGTGTAATTCATGAGCTTGAAGCCGTGTAGACTGTTCGGCATAGCGTCCATCCTTTATACTGCTTACAAGATCTGAAGGAGTTTTTCTTTCGATTAATAGTATGGGGTTTGATTCTTCATCACAAATGATAATATCACCCAACTCTAGTTGCTGCTTCTCAACAGGAAATGGGAATTGTGCATCCTTTTCTATTTCTTGTATCAACGCATGCTCACGTACGTCGATTATTATTTTCATTAATCTACTAATTATTTCTTATTTATATCCTTTTTCTTCTAGATGATTTACGCTTTGTGTTGCCTCTCTTTTTGTATGTACGCGTGTTTTTTTTGTTATTATTTTTGCGTTTCTTTGTTATTTTTTTCAGTTTTTTACCTCCTCCTGGTGTCTTAAATGCTAGCGATCTAGTAGTGTTTGTTGGGGTTCTAGGTGGGGTTCTAGGTGGGGTTCGAGGAGGACTTTGAGGAACATGAAACGACAATGTTGTCCCCATGACCATATCTGAATCATCCTGCCTTCTTGGACCTCTTTTCTTCCTATTTTTTACTTGTTCTATTTCATACAATTTAAGTTTATAATCATCACGCATCTTTTCTGCGTCAGCAGGTATAGATAATTGTTTAACGTAATTTACATTACTCACAGGATCACAAATCATTATTTCTCTATGAAATGTTCCGCCGGCATCAGTCGACATGTTGTCTGTAATATAACCATCAAAATGAGAACAAATATGCTCTGACATTTTGTCATCAGAGGAAGGATCAGAATATCGAATATTTCCTTCATTATATCCAAAATTCCTCTTGATTATACGTTGAATCATTGTTGGAGACGTTTTGTAAAGTTGTTTACGTGTCATATCGTCATCTAAGCGAACTAATTGTAAATCTCTAGTTGTGACAAATTGAAACTTCACTCCATATTCTTCTACTTCTTCTTGTGTCAATCCAAAGTACTTGTAGTTGTTTTCACTCTTCAGTAACGTATTCGAGTTGTACTTGTCGTAAGTGTTGTTGTCTCCTCTAAATAAAGATACACCCTTTGGAATGGTTGTGTATTTTATTCCATTTTGGTAAAACGAATATGCACCATACAAATCAAACATCATGCTATATTGTATAACAATATAAATTTATAATAAAATTGATTATGATATAGATATTTTATGTATATCATAATCAATGAGCAAACTTGATGAAGATGTCCAGAAGATCGGTGATAAGCTTGTATTCAATCCATACAATCCTATCAATAAGGAGATTACCACTCCAGAAATTCAGCATTTGTTAAAACAATATGGAGTTCCTGGAAATGTATTTAATGATAAATTATATAAACGCGCATTTGTTCACAAGTCTTACGTGAAGAAACCCTTTTTAGAAAACGAGAAAGAAAATATTGTTGTCGTCGAAAAACCGTACAATTGTCTTCCCTTGAGTACCAAGTCGAATGAACGTCTTGAGTTCCTAGGGGACGGTGTACTGGAATTAGTAACAAAGTATTATTTATATCGCACATATCCAAAAGAAAACGAGGGCTTCATGACGGAAAAGAAGATTGCTATCGTGAAAAATGAGCATATTGGACGCATCGCATATGAAATGGGACTACATAAGTGGTTTGTGGTATCCAGGCATGCTGAAGAAAAAAATACACGAACAAACATCAAAAAATTGGGTTGTCTCTTTGAGGCATTCCTTGGAGCATTGTTCTTAGAGTTCAACAAAATTCAGGTGAAGGATGAAGATTGTTGGTTTGATAATGTATTTGTCACAGGGCCTGGATTTCAAGTGGCGCAAATATTTATCGAAAAAGTTTTTGAAAAACACGTTGATTGGAGACTTATCGATGAAGATGACAATTTCAAAAATATATTGCAAGTAAAGATTCAAAAAGAATTCAAAGTAACTCCTCACTATATAGAACTACCACATGACGAGGAAGACGGATATTTTATGGGTGTGTTTTTGTGCATAGGACAGCAAATTCATGAAACATCCCCAGATCGCGCTATTAAATTTTCAAGTGTGGGAACATTTAGTGCTATTCATGAACATGTAGGAACTGATGGAAAGATTTTAGTCCACTTAGCAGATGGATTTCATAGAATTAAGCGAAAGGCCGAACAAATTGCGTGCGAGAAAGTCTTACAAATATTAAAATAGAATATAATTATCGACACAAAATTCGCTAAATTGATATAAAAATAGAAAGGTAGTTTTCAGTATAAAAATGGATATAGATAGTTTATTTTCTTTATCAAGCATTTCCAATTCGGACGGGTCCATTATAATCTATTAATTGTATTTTTTTTATATATTAAATATTACAATTTTATATAATAAAAGTAAACAACCTAAAATAAAATATAACAAAAATATAATGGAATCTACACTTGAAGCATTAAAAGTGAAACCTATTCCAAGAAAAAAACAGAATATTACCGTAGAAATCAAACCTACGTCTGAAAGCACAGATGAACTTCAAGAAGTAGATTTGTCAACATTACTTGAGCGAAACCCCGACTTTATTATTTATGATAAAAGCAAGGAAACCAATGATTTTGACGAAGAATTATTCATGAGAGAGATTAATGAAATGAAAGGAATTCATCAAAATGTGCCAAAACTGTCTCTAAAAGATGATGACGAGGATATAGATGTAGAATCAATAAATATAGAAGACCTAGATGCCATACCTGCAAAAAAGAGGGGAAGGAAGAAGCGTATAGATGTTTCGCAACCAGCTATTACGGAAATAGCCACATATGACGTAGGTGAAGAAATTAGACAACGACTTCCCAAACAAAAAGATGTTGTTCTCATCAAAAAGCCAGCTTATTACATGAATAATCGCCAATTTTTCACTACATTTGTGAATTCTTTATTTGCAGATTACAGGAAAGAGGTAATGAATGCAGGCACCTCTGTAGAATGTGATAAAAAAACGAAAGGAGTTGTTACGAAAAACAAAGATGGTTCGCTACAGAGCTCTAAATCGTTTTCTTTGTTGACGCATCAGAAAATAATTTTAGATTACTTAAACGTTTATACACCGTATCGTGGGTTACTTTTATATCATGGACTTGGTTCTGGCAAAACATGTTCGTCAATCGCAATATCTGAAAGTTATATTCGCGCGGCGTCTACGGTGGCATTTGCTGAAGGTATTATGCAATCGAAAAAAGTAATAGTCATGACACCCGCCTCTCTTCGTGTGAATTATTTTGAAGAATTAAAGAAGTGCGGAAATCCTATATATCAAAAAAAACAGTATTGGGAGTTCGTACCGTTATCAGCCGAATTTTCTAAGGAAGCTCTGTCGCAAATATTACAACTTCCTGTTAATTATATAGAAAGTGCGAAAGGTGCATGGATGGTAGATGTAAATAAGGATGCAAATTACGAGCTGCTTTCGCCAACTCAAAAACAAGAATTAGACAAGCAATTAAATGAAATGATACACTATAAATACCAGTTTATTAATTACAATGGTATTCAAAAAAAACACATCAATCAGCTCACAAAAAATAATACGATCAATCCATTTGATAACAAAGTAGTCATCATAGACGAGGCACATAATTTCATCAGTCGTGTAGTAAACAAGATTGAGCGGGTAAAAGATATGACACAGTTCACCTCGACTACTTTATATCACAACCTCATGAAGGCGAGCAATGCAAAAATAGTATTATTAAGTGGCACGCCTATTATCAATTATCCAAACGAGATTGCTATTTTATATAATATTTTACGTGGATATATAAAAACTATTCATATCCCCATTAGCACAGGACAAAGAAAGTATACAGATGAATTTTTCAAGAAAATATTCTCAAAACATCAATTGGTTGACTATTTGGAGTACAAATCAGGCACGCTTCAAATTACTCGAAGTCCATTTGGATTTGTCAATAAATTTTATGGGTTGTCTTATAAGGGTGTTCGCTATGACGATAAGGAGGAAACGACGGATAATCAATTTATATTGAATATATTGGAAATATTGAAGAAAAATAACATATCGTACAAAAATGAAAGCATCAAGTGGGTGAATTCAAAAGCTCTTCCAGATAAATTAGAGGATTTTCAAGAATTATTTTTTGACTCCAATACAGGCAATATGAAAAACGAAAACTTATTCAAGCGAAGAATTCTTGGATTGACTTCTTACTTTAAAAGTGCACAAGAAAATTTGATGCCAAAATACGATGTATTGAAAGATACTCATATTACCTACATTCCTATGAGTGATTATCAATTCGTGAAATATCAAGAAGTTCGTTTACTAGAGCGTACAAATGAAAATAAAAATAAAAAAAGGAAAATGTCTCGTCCAAAAAATCAGGAGATGTATGAAGAAACAGTTTCTACTTATCGTATTTTTTCTCGTGCGTTTTGTAATTTTGTCTTTCCAGATCCTCCTGGAAGACCAATGCCGACTGAGACACTTGAAGATTCAGTAAAAGCCATCGGAGATGAAGACAATATTGATGCTGTTTCCAACACCGAAAAACAAGAGAACATTGATGGACAGATCCCTGATGATGATGATCGTAACTTCGATATTGAATCTTATGCTGTGAGAGTAAAAAGCGCTATGAAACGACTTGACAAAGAAAAGAGCACCTATCTAGTTGGAGACAATTTGAGTATTTTTAGCCCCAAATTTGCCAGTATATTGGAGAATATAGATACACTGGAAGGCCTGCATCTATTATATAGCCAATTTAGAACCATTGAAGGGATCGGTGTATTTTCTTTGGTATTAGAAGCGAACGGATACGTACAGTTTCGTATTAAAAAGAATAATTCTCAACAGTGGGTACTTGATACCTCTGTGGAAAATATAAAGAAGGGGAAAAGTTTTGTTTTATATACTGGAACGGAAACTGCGGAAGAAAAAGAAATTGTTCGTAATATCTACAATGGAGCATGGGAATATCTACCACTTACATTGACGGAGCAATTGAAAGAGATCCATGATAACAATATTAATGGCGAAATTATAAAACTCTTTATGATTACAGCATCTGGAGCCGAAGGCATAAGTTTAATGAATACGAAATATATACACATAACGGAACCTTATTGGCACCCTGTGAGGACTGAGCAGGTAATTGGTAGAGCAAGACGTATTTGTAGTCATGTGGATCTACCAGAAGAGAAGAGAAACATTAAGGTATTCTATTATCTTATGCGTTTTAAGGACGAACAAATTGAAAAGAAAATGAATGTAGATATACGTAATAACGATGTGAGTAAAATAGATAAGACAAACTTGCGCCCAATGACAAGTGATGAAACACTATACGAAACATCAAAAAGAAAAGAAAATATCACGTCTCAAATTTTGAAATCGATTAAAGAGGCCTCTATCGACTGTTCAGTTCATTCTACGTCATCGTCTGGAGAAATGTTGGAATGTTATTCGTTTGGAAATAATATCGATACCTCCTCCTTTTCGTACAAACCAAACATTAAAGATGAAAGCAAAGACAGTAAACAAGATAAATTGAATGAAGTAAAAGAGAATTGGGCAGCCAAAAAGGTGAAGATTGATGGAATTGATTATGCGGTTCGAGTAGATAATAAAGGGAAAGAGACAAATATGGCGTATGATTTGGATAGTTTCTTACAAGCGCAACAAAATCCAAATATCAATATATTGCTTGTTGGAAAAATTATAGAAAAGGAGGGAAGGCGGTACATTGATACAAATGTATAATGCGATCTGATGCGTAACTTAAATATATTGTATTAAAATATACTATATTTAATAAATTGGTCTTTTCAAATAATTCGCGAGTAATTCTCGAGCTAGTGAAAAAATTACCAGCTTAAATAATGTTTATAAAAAATATATGCCTGATAATCTTACACCAGGATTGGAATATTCGGTTTATTTCGGATATTTTGACAATGATGTTGAATATTTTGATAGAGAAGATACAGAACTTGTGGTTATTGGAATTATTAGTAGTGGAGATAGACAAACTGGGTTTACAACTGATGGTACGAATATTGATACGTTGACGAATGGTATGTTTCGCGGAGGTCCAAACAGATCGGCACAATGGATAGGTTATTTCACACCTCATAAAAGCGGTCCTCATAAATTTCATATATCTTCATATGAGTCTTCTCTTTTATGGATAGGTAAAAAAAATGAAACTTCTGTCAATCCATTAGATGACCCGCTTATAGTAAATAATAACAAGACACTGCAACTGAATAGGCGCCAGATGTGTCATATAGACGATAACATACCCACTTCAAGTGGGGAAATTATATTGGAAAAATTTGCGACATATCCAATACGTATGCAATATGGGTTCAGGGAAAAATACAGTATGAGGAAAATGAGTTTATGTTTTCAAGAACCTTACACAACTGAATTAATCTATAATTTTGATGGATACGTAAATTTCAATGATGAGGTGAAACAAAGTATTATTGCCAAAGAGGAAGCTGCTACTATTGGTGTACCTGCGGAAGTTTTGGACGAACAACGAATTATTGATATCATTAATTATCTGGAAATACAAGAAAAGGTGGTGGCGAATTATCAAGACGGAGATTTTTGGTTGAGTGGTAAAGTAGTTGAAAAAAACGATGATGGATCCTTTAATGTACAGTTTGATGATAATCTTGAGCTTCCTGAGGCAAATGGTGTATTAGAAAAGAACTTACCTCGTTTCAGAATACGAAAGGTGCATGAAAATATAATGCCGGCCATAGTTTCAATAGGATGGTATTTCATATCCTCGTCCAAATCACAAACATTTGAAGAATATGTTCTATCACATACCCAACCCGCTTATGCGAAGGCTACATTATACAACATCGGGTATTTTTTATCAGACAGTTGGTCTCATTCTAATTATTTTAAAGATGCTGAATGGGATACAACCAGCACTTTGCACACTATGATGAGCCCTCATGTTGGATATTGGATATACATCACCAAGTTTGAAGTAGGGGAAATGTATGTTCCTATCCCCTAGAATTAAGTTTGTTAAAATCAATATTAAATAGAAGATACAATACAACTGTATAATGGATCTAAGTGGTATGTTAGGAGATAGTAATCCTTTTTTGTCAACACAGTATTTGCCTTTGTTTGAGCAAATAGACGTAGAGAAATACGGATATAAAACTATTCGAATGCAAATAGACGAGCAACGTGAAGCGTATGCACTATTTGAGCAAAACCTTACAGAAGATCGCGACTACACTTTTGCTGAGATATTTGATAAAATGGACATTATGGAGCACCCATTGTCAAATACATATGGGGTTATTAGTCATCTGTCAAGTGTGTGTGATTCAAAATCATTACGTGACATAAAAGATACGTTTCGAAACGAACTTGTCGATTTGGGAAAAATGACTAGTCAGTCTATTATTCTCTATAACGCTCTTTTGAAAATTAAAAATACAACTCCTCATGAACAGCGAACTGTGGATTTGAGTATCCAGGCCATGGAACGTGGTGGAGTGAACTTATCCGATGAAGAAAAATCAAAACTTACTAACCTGGATAAAACTGTATCTGAATTGACAAATAAACTAAACGAAAATGTTCTTGACTCTACGAAGGCTTACAAGTTGGTTATGACTGATAAAGATATTATGATGAAGACACCACTATGGTGTCGTGAATTGTGGTGTCCAGAAACACCCGAAGAAGGGCCGTGGACCATTACACTCAGTGGTCCTTCCATCATGGCCGCGTTGAGATATATTCCCGATAGTAGCACTCGCAAGACACTTTATATGAATTACATCAGACGCGCGGAAAGTAATGAGGAAATTATTCAGTCTTTGCTTAGTCTGAAAACAGAAAGGGCGAACATACTAGGGTTTGATACTTTTACGAAGCTCTCTTTATCCACGAAAATGGCTTCTACTGAGGAAGAAATTATCCAACTATTGAATGAGTTACAGGAGGTTTCTTTACCTAAAGCAATTGAAGAAAATAAAGAAATTAAAGATTACGCAACATCAAAACAACCGGGTGAAGAACTAGAACCATGGGATGTTGCATTCTGGTCGGAGCGTATGCAAGAGGAGAAATTTCAGCTGAAAGAAGAAGATACGAAACCATATCTTCCTTTGAACAGTGTATTGAAAGAATTGTTTTCCATAGCTAATCGCCTTTTTGGAATATATATTAAGGAGCGCGAAGCAAAAGTGGAAGTATGGCATCCTTCCGTGCGTTTTTTTGATGTCTATGATGGACATGATGAAACATGCGAAATTATTGCGGGATTTTATCTCGACCCGTATGCGCGTGAAGAAACTAAACAATCTGGTGCGTGGATGAATTCATGTGTCGATAAAAATCGAGCATTGAACCATTTTGTACCCATTGCTTATTTAATTTGTAATGGGACACCGCCATCTAAGGATAAGCCATCGTTGATGACATTTTCAGAGGTGGAAACCCTATTTCACGAATTCGGTCATGGCCTCCAGCACATGTTGACGAAAGTGGAAGTCAGTGGAATTTCGGGTATTGATGGTATTGAATGGGATGCTGTAGAGTTACCTAGTCAATTTATGGAAAATTGGTGTTATGATAGACAAACACTAGATAATATGGCTATTCACTACATTACGGGTGAAAAATTACCCGACACAATGTATGATAGTCTTTTGGAAAAGAAAAATTTCGGTGCTGGAATGTCTATGATGAGGCAAATATCTTTTGCCAAGTTAGACCTCTATTTGTATTCTAATTGGAAACAAATAAAAGAGGAGGGTAAGTCAATATGGGATGTACAGAAGAAAATGTTTACAGAGTGCTGTCCATATAAGCGCTATTTAGATGAAGACAAGTTTCTATGCACATTTCAACATATTTTCTCTGGGTATAGTGCTGGTTATTATAGCTACAAATGGGCTGAAATTATGTCAGCTGATAGTTTTGCAGCATTTGAGGAAGAACCTCAAAACCAATATGACATAGGTAGACGCTTTCGAAATACCGTGCTCTCAAATGGTGGATCAAAACCAGCTATGGAAACTTTTGTGGATTTTCGAGGACGCAAACCTTCAGTAAAGGCACTCCTAAGACACAATAAATTAGGATAATGTAAATAGAAACCTTGATTAATCCTTTGAAAAATATCTCTCTCTATATTTAAATATATCGTCATCAGAAATATTACCTTTCTTGAATAATTCCCAATTATTATTCATTAACATGTTTGTGAGGAAGAAAATGACATAAATCCCACATTCCGTATTTTTCTGCTGATGTTCAGTAGGATAATTCGTGGACAAAGTAAAATCAATATCATGCACTTTTCCTTGGGACTTGATGACAT
>Ga0181552_10002131_pt1 | contig 14622 bp, 11 predicted proteins | sample 011ome_18_FD_130583 | JGI IMG/M metagenome (GOLD analysis project Ga0181552, IMG submission 130583) | Coastal salt marsh microbial communities from the Groves Creek Marsh, Skidaway Island, Georgia - 011501BT metaG (megahit assembly) | ecosystem: Environmental > Aquatic > Marine > Intertidal...
CTGTTGATAATGGTGGTGATGGCGGAACAGCTGTTCCTGCACCAACACCTGCACCAACACCTGCACCAACACCTGCACCAACACCTGCACCAACACCTGCACCAACACCTGCACCAACACCTGCGCCAACTCCTGCGCCTACTTCAATAGTAACTAGCACAGCTACTGCAACTAGCACTTCAACTCAAACTGCTACTGCAACTGCACCAAATACCGCAACTTCAACTTCAACTGCTACCGCAACTGCTACTGAAACTGCTACTGCTACTGCAACTGAAACTGCTACTGCAACTCAAACTGCAACCGCAACTGCAACTGCAACTGAAACAACAACATCTACTTCTACCACCAATACAGGTGGAAGCGATATTGTAGGTGTTCAGGGTGCCGTAGGATTTGAAAATGTTGACTTTGCCGTAGTAGAGGTTACTAACGAAGTAGAGGTTACTAACGAAGTAGAGGTTACTAACGAAGTAGAGGTTACTAACGAAGTAGAGGTTACGTTAGAACAAGAAATAATAAATGTTGATAATTCAGCAGTCATTCAAGAAGTTGTGGAAGAAGTAGTAAGCACTAGTGTTGTCACTTCTACCAACACCCAGTAAAAGATAGAAATAATAAAAAAGGCCCAGTATCGGGCCTTTTTTTTAAAATTTAATTATATTTCCTAACAAAATCTATTGTAATTGATGGATAGTTAGGATGAATATTTTGAATAGTTCTCTCAAGAGAGCCGGTCTCAATATTAAAATAGTACTTATTCTGCGTTTTCCAAAATATTTTTTTCATGTAAAGACTTTCAATAATTAAATTAGCATCTATATTAGGCCTATTGCGCACATTATTTCGAATATTTTTAACCCCCTTTTCCTTAATATTGATCTCTTGTGATTGAAAATATAGATCAGGATTATAAAAATTTGAAACTAATGTGTAGGAATAATCTCCTGACATTACAGGGATGTCTTGTGGATTTATGATCTCAATATCATATTTCAGACCCTCTGTCTTAATAATCTTCCCATTAAGGGTATAGATTTTTTCAGATGCCTCTGAGACCCATTCTAAGATATTGTCATCTACAGCTGACAACACCATAATTGTTTGCGGGCTACCCATTCCAAGGGTAACACTTATGAATGCGTAATCTATGCTATCTAAGGTCTCTAATGAAACTTGATCATTGTTGAGGTTTGATGAATATTCAATGCCAGCATCGTAAACTAGCTGATATAAGGGAAATGGAGCTTCACAAGATGAAACCAATAAGATACATACCAAAATACTTCTTTTAATCATAGATATCATCCCAATCCCTTTCTAAAGCGTTATATGATCCCATATCAGTAACGCCATACAACTCATAAGCTCTTATTAATTTAGCGCCCCCATCTCTAGTCAATGGCCTTAAGCCAAAATATGATCTTGCCCTAGAATAGTCACGAAAGAATATTTCTAATGGGAATGAGAAATAAAAACCTTTATCAAAGCTTCCCTCACCAAATTCCTTTTTACTGATATCAGTTCTTGTGAAGTAAGCACCCATATACATACCGCTTTTAAATCTTCTTGAAAAATCTAGTTTAATGCCTGAATCACCCGCAAGAAAACGGCCTCCTGTCATGGTAAATAAAATTTTCGAGGCTGGGTGACGATAATAATAGTTTAAATGTCCAGTGAGAATTGAATAGTCCTGAAATTCAAATAATTGAGAATAGTCCCTTTGTTTAACTTTAGAAAATTCAAAACCAAGAGCATAATTTCTATAAAAAGGCCTGTAAAGAACCTCTCCACCTAGTCCACCAAACATTTCTTCATGTAGACCTCCAGAAAGCTTAAAATATACATCATTAAAAGGCTCAACAATATAATCTGCTTGCAGCCTTGTAATGCTAAAGCCTCGCCCACCTTTTAAATATTTAATAATATCAGTTCTAACATGAGGCAATACACTGTCAGATTCTAACTTTAGATTATCAAAGTTATCAAACAAACTAATGCTATAAAGAGCATTAATCGATAAGTTTCTGCTAAGAATAAGATTTTGACTGGCTCTTAAGAATGCTTCCCCAAAATAAAATCCATCCGGGCCTCCAATATGGTTTCTTAGTGCTGGAGTGAATTTCAAGGAATGAACAGGGAACTTTGCAGTAGGCTGAAACTCAAAGTCATTCAATTTAAGATTTTTAGGATTTTTTTCAACCAAAGAAAGATATTTAACTTCTTGAAAAGAGTTAGTTGCTAAATTTTGAGAGAAAGTATCTCTTGGGATGCTTACAGTATTCATTATAATGCCGGCATTCAATGAAGACATGGTAAAAGTTTTAATTCTATCAGGCGATATTTGATCCAGCACTGATGCAGCTCTTCCTGCTGCCCTAATATAGCTTTGATGTTTACTCTGAGAATATACTATATGCATCTCATCGTCTTTTGCATCTGCTGATTGAAGAAACAGACTTTCTTCATTTAAATACTTAAGAGAAGAAAGATAATAAGCATTTTGATTTCTAGTATTAATTCTTTTTAAAATATCTTTTTGAGGTATGTTTTTCTTAATTTTATACTTCAACTTTAATGGGTCTTTTTCAGAATATGTACCTTTAAATGAAAAGCCTATTGATAAAGTATTGCCTCGGACCCACCCAAGACTTAAATTAAAATTTGATGTCAAAGGATAATTAAAACCAAAATTTATTTTTGAGGTTTGCTCAAGCGGCGTACTTCTATCTCCCTCTCTTAAATAATCTGTTGGATCATATTCTAGCTTAAAAGTCATGCCTCTTTTTTGTGGAAAAAAATACTCTACACCGCCAAAGTATGATGCGTGACTTCCACTAAACCATTGATCGGGACTTAGGCCACCGCCAGTGCCAGATCTTCCAGATTGACCTCTAGTTTCAAATTGATCAGATAATTGAAGAAATGGATTTTTAATTGAGGTTCTGCCAACCTTGTTCCCTAACGTGCCCCAACCCAATCCAAAGGTTATATCTAAATTTTTGTAATATTTTGATGCAACAATATATTCAGCAGCGAATCGATCTGTACCACCAAAATCTCTTATGCCTGCAGCAATTTGAGGGAGAAAGCGGGACTCCCATTTTAAAATAAATTTTGCATCGAAAGCTTTATCTTTTAATGACTGTCCACCACTAAAGTTTTTATCCTCACTGTACAATTGGTCATTTATATCAGTATATTTATATAAAGCTTCCATTCGAGAAAATGGTGTGGCGACAATGCTACCTCTGAAGTATGGTTGACCTCTTGCCCATCTGAAAGCTAATGAGCCCTCAGGCATCATTCTTGCGTTAGGCATATGGACAAGACCAATGGTACCGTAATCAGAAAATGATGGACTTCTAAGAGATTGGAGGTACTCTTCATAGCTTGCTTGCACCCCATCAGAAAAAAATAATACAAATACCCATATAGCTTTTAAAGCGGTTCTAGGCATAAGTTTAATTAGTCAGAAATTGAGTTCAATGAAGCCAGTGAAATAGCAATGCTACTTACTACCGGAGCAAGAGTTGAAGCTAGTTTTAAATTATTTAACTTACTGATATCTTTTGTAGCATATATTACTGTTCCTGGTAGGATTGTCGATTCATCAAATAACTTGCTAAATCTTCCAATTTTTATTCTTCTAGACTCTCCATTGGGAAGAACTTGAATAATGGCGCCATTGTCTACAAACTGCGTAAGGCCCCCTGCCCTTTCTATATAGTCAGAGAAAGTATAGTTAGAATTATAATTCTGAGGCCCGGGCGATAACACCTCACCCAAGACATATACAATATTAGAGCGCGTCGGGATGTGAATCCTATCTTTAGATTCGAGTATAATATCAGCACTAGGGTTTCTAGCTAAATTTCTTTGGTTGAATTCAGCTATCACTCTTCCAATAGGCTCAATTGATTTAAATTCAGTGAGTATTAGACTCAAACCGTCAAATGGAATAGATGTTCCCTGCGTAAGTTCTGTTGATAATGTCTGAATTAAGTTGTCATACAGTCTTTGATGGTATTGTTTCTCGATTTTCATTGCTGATTCTCTTATTAAGCTTCCACCCAAAGGATAAGCATTATCTTTGTATCCACCTGCCATTTTAATTACCTGAGACAATTTTGTGCTCTCAGAAAGATAATAATCACCAGGATTTTGCACAGCCCCACTTATTGATACAACATTTGCACTAATTAAATCTATGTTTGGAAAGTTTAAAGAATATCCAGGACGCACCAACACATTCGGAGCATCTACAAATTTAATCTCAGTAGTTTCATTTGGGGTGGTTAAAAAAACTTTTTGAGGAGAAGAGCTATCTTCATAAATATTTGTATAATTTATATACTTTTCTAGTGTTGCAGTGCCAGATGATGGAAGCAAACCCGAGTCATATGAGGAACCTTCTACATTTATAGAATTTATAATGAGATAAATTAATATTTCAGGGTCCTGATCCATGATTGGATGATATTCAATCTCGCATTTTTCACGTGTAAATAATTTAATGCTTTGAGGCACTTGATCTGCCAATGGCATTTTTATGTCCTCTAACAGGATGTCCTTATCATTTTTTTCATCAACATTTTGATGTATGGCTCTACTTTCTATGATATCTCTAGCAGCAATAAATCTTGAAGAATTGGCTATATTTGCCAAACCTTTAAATAAATTACAATTCTTATAGGGTTCATCAAGAACTGGATTAATAAAAAAGTTTTTAACTACATTAGAATTTATGAACTTTATATCCTTTTTTGAAAGAGCGAATACGGTATCGTATGAAGATAAGCTGCCGCTATCGAGAGCCTCTACAAGCTTCAATTTAGTTACTTTTGATGAAGGATTATAATCTCTGATTAAAAATGCTAGGGGATATGCTTCTTCTGTTAGATTTTTGGGAGAGGTAACTGAAGTCAGATTAGAACTTGCAGCAAACTTGCCTTGCTTTACAAATGCTCCCTGAAAATCAATAAAATTATCTTTAGCAATCCCGCTGAATGGAACATAAATAATATCATTAGACTCTGCTGCAGTAGTATCGAAATCATTTGCAAGCAAGCTTGTGGAACTGTATGCACTATCTTTTAACCTTGCAAGAGAGATTGAATCTATTGTAGATTCAAAAAAAGAACCTCCAGCGTAACGAATAAGATCGTTAATACTCTCATCAATAATTTCAAACTTTGCTGGTCTTTTTACTCCACCATAAATTCTAACTACGCTATTTCTTGGGCCAACATGCACTACATCTCCAGCTTGAAGCGCAATATCTAGATTAAGATCTCCATCTAGCAGAAGCTTATAAAGATCTAAATTCTGAATTGTTTGGCCATTTCTTTTAAGCTCTATGCTTCTATATGAGCCCAAAGAAGAAATACCGCCTGCTGCTCTAATAGCACCAAGAATAGAATTACTTCCTGCCAGTGTGTAGATTCCAGGAACTTCTACAAACCCAGAAAGTATCACCTGAATGTCAGCTATGGCTGTTAGGGTAAGATAAGCCGAGGCGCCCGTATATCTAGTTTTCACAAAATCAGCAACTAATGCGCTGGCTTGATCAAGAGTCAAACCAGCAAGCTGCAACTTACCTACCTTGGGAATATTAATAGAACCCATTCTTGAAACAGTTACTTCAGCCTCTACCTCCAGGGCTCCAGTTATGATAACTAATAGATTGTCACCAGAATTAAGCACATAGTTTAAACCCAGCCCAGGCTCAGTGACTGGAAGGAAAGTTGATGGATATTGTGAGAAAAAATTTTTACCAAAAGGCTCAAGATCATCTATTGAGATATCTCGAGGATCAACAACTGATTTAAGATCCAAGAGCTCTTGATCTATAAATTTTTGAGTGGAATCCTTATCAATTAAAGTGGTGAATAAACCGAAGTCTACATTTTCAGTTGGAGGAGAGTCTCCCAGCTGCATAAGCAAGTCATCCCTTACATCAGCAGGCAAAGAATTTAAAAATTCTTCATTGATGCCTGCAGGTATGTTTTGAGAGGAAACATCAAAGGAAAAAAATATTATAATTAATAAGGTAATAAGAGAATGTTTTCTACTTCTATATGTTGTGCAAAATTTCATGATTATGTATCCAATGAATCTGAGGGGTTGAGAACGCGTAATCGATATTGAATTTCAATAAAGATAGAGATAATAATTACTAAGATCATAAATAAAAAAGATGACAGAACTATAAAAGTTCGGGATGGCCAATACTTCTTTAGAGGTAGAATGGGTTTATCTATGGTTGAAAAAGCATACTCTTCATCAGATTGAGCTAGAACCATCTTAGTAATGTTAGAATCCAGTAATGACCCTAATGTCTTAGTAATTATAGATTGAGGATAGGAGTTTATTTTTTGGGCGATATAATCTACATTTCTCTCAGCATTCACTACATCTTTTGCTGCAATCGTTTTACTTATATCAATTAATAACTTTTCGAGCAGGTCTCTTGCTAGGTAGGGTGAATAATAGGAAAATTGAGCTATGACAATGGGAGATTCATTGTCAGCATATATAGTAAATTTTTTTCTTAAAACCTTGACCGCATCTTGTACCTCAGGACTTTCAAAATCAACTTCTCGATCTTTAAAAAGATTCTTAACTCTAAGCTGATCAGCATTTTTTTTTAGAGTGATTTCGCCATTGGATGGGCTGTAACTCTTGAAGGCCAACAATTCTGGTAACAAGTCATGCTCTAAGATGAATGTGGACAAGAATCCATAAGAATCAGCTACTTGAATTGCATATTCTATTTCAGGATTATAGTTTCCGGAGCTCATAAAAGAGGGTATGATAGAACTGAGTGAATTTCCTGAAGATCCTGAGGATAAAGAACCACCGAGTTGCAAAGAATCTCTTGGGGCTATAAGAGTTGCTTCAGCTCGATATTCATCCTTCAAAAAAAGAGTTATTAGAGCGCTGATCAGAACAGCAGCAAAAATGAAATACCCATAAACTTTTTTATTTTTTATAAAAATAGCAGTTATCGAATGATCCATCATGAGATTATAGTTTATATTAAAAGTTTAACAACCTGATGCGTGGACTCTACACCAAGACAATAGCATTAAAATATTCCAAAATCCATGATGCAAAGGGAGACCTTGATTTTGGAAATTATGCCAAGATAAAAGAACCGCATCTCGATCCAAACCTATTTGCTCTAGAACTTGAGACTCACCAAGCAAATCTTCTGCCCATGGTCGCAACCTGCCTCTTAACCAATGCTCAATTGGCACACCAAAACCTGTTTTAGGTGAATTCATTATGTCAGCCGGTATTCTTTTTTTTAAAAATTCTCTAATAGGAATCTTCCCTTGAGAACCATGTATTAATAAATTTAAAGGAATGCTTAAACCAAATTCTATTAAGTTTTTATCCAAAAAGGGAATCCTTGTTTCTAATGAATTAGCCATTCCTGCTCTATCTAATTTAACTAAGATGTCATTGGGAAGGTAATTCTTTACATCTAACCTTCGCAAATCATCAACACCATCAAAGCTAGAGCCAAATATGGTATCTAACTCAGTGGAAGGATCAGAATAAAACTCATCCTGTAAAATATTTAAGCCATCATGCCACTGAAGCGCCAATGAGTAAAAAATACCTCTTAGGTCTCGCTGAGCTAGTACATTGCTAATTTTATATAGCTGCTCAGAAGGATGGGAAAGGCTTAAAAGTTGCTTCAAGAGAGGGTCAAAAAATTGTTTATTTTTTATGCCTTGATAAATTTTAAGAAATTTTGAAATCTTAACTCTTAAAAAATATGGAGTTGAATCAATTAATCTTTTAAATCTTTGCAAATCAATATATCGCCTATATCCGCCAAATATCTCATCCCCCCCATCGCCAGAAAGGCAAACAGTAACGTCTTTCTTAGTTTCTTGACATAATAAAAAAGTTGGGATTTGGCTTGAATCTGCAAAAGGCTCACAATAAATATTTTGTAATTTTGGAATCACGTTTAGTGCATCATCTTCATTTAAAATAAATTCATGGTGATCTGTTCCAAGATGGCTGGATATTTTTTTTGCAGAGACAGACTCATCATAATTTTGCTCATTAAAACCAATAGAGTAAGTTTTTACTTGTTTATCAGATACCTCTGCCATAGCTGAAACAACTGCTGAGGAATCAATTCCTCCAGATAAAAAAGCACCCAAGGGGACATCAGCCATCATCTGACTTCGAACACTATCTAAAAATAAAGATTCAAAATTTTTATTTACCTGGGATTGAGAAAGACTATTATCAACTTTTATTCCATCCAGGTCCCAGTAAAACTCTGACTTGAAATTGGTTGGTGACGAAAAAATTAATATTTCCCCTGGATGAACCTTAAAAACATTCTTGTAAATAGTTTGAGGAGCCGGAATGTTCCCCTGAGCTAAAAATAAATTAATAGATTTATAACAGAGATCTTGAGCTGTAATAGCCTTAATCTCAGAAGAAAAAGTAACAAAGTCAGAACCCAAATGATAATATAATGGCTTCTCTCCAGCTCGATCGCGAGCCAAGTATAGAAGATGATCTCTTTTATCCCATAAGGCTATCGCAAACATACCAACGCATTTTTTAAGAGCTTCTTTAAAACCAAAAAGCTCAATTGCTGTCAAAAGAACCTCTGTATCAGAAGAGCCATTGAATGCTATAGAAGGATCTGCCTTAATAATTTGTTTTTTTAAAGATAGAAAATTATATATTTCTCCGTTGTACGATAATACATACCTAGAAGAAAATGATTCCATTGGTTGATTTCCAAAAGCTGATAGATCCAGAATTGATAATCTAAGGTGAGCTAAAGCTATATTATTATTATTATTAAACCAAGATCCAAAATGATCTGGGCCTCTGTGGGTCATTCTTTTTGCTTGTTGAATAAACTCATTTTTGCATATAGCTTTCTCACTCCATTGACCCATTACTCCGCACATTTTATGAAATGGAGTTAATATTTTTAAGGAACATATTTTTACCTTTTGATGACCAAATATGAACGCACGAGCCCCAAACCACCCATACGATTGGATGTCTTCCAGTAAAGTGAAAAAGTGTAAAAACAATTAAGGCAGCTAGAACAGCACTTGCCAAAGGATTTTGCTTGATTAGGTAAAGATAGCCTAAAATAAGTGGAGCATAAAAAATTAGTGGCAGAAATAAACCTCCCATAGTGGCAAAATCTATAAAGGTATTATGAGCTTCAAATTTGCTAAAAGGAATATTGGCACCAGAAAAAGCACCAGCTCCATGACCAAGCAAAGGTGAATATGACAATGCCTCCATACCATTTAAATATAGATTAAATCGTGTTCCACCCTGATCAGCAGTAGTCCAAAATTCAAGAAAAAATGTAAGTAAACTAAAGTCATACAGCATACTCATCCACATCAAAAATAGGATGATCGAAACTATCAAAAATGGGATGCCAAGAACTAAAAAATTTTTTGAAAAAACTGCCATTGCAAAAATAAAGCTAAATATACCTATTATTATTGATAGAAAAAAGGCATCTGACAGTGCTGTTGAGCCTAGCAATATAAAAATTGATAAAAATATTATTTTGAAGATCTTGTGATTGAGAAACAAAGCAATTAGAGTCATGGCACTCAAAGCATAAAGTGCTAATTGGTTTGGGTTATCTGAGAATGCAGAGAATCTTACAAATTCAGAAAATGTAAACCCAGATGAAATTAATGGCGCAATAACAATCAAGCTAGCAAGACTAATTCCGTATGCGCAATAAATCATTGATTGTTTAGATGATTGAGCAATAACATAACCTGTACCACTAGCAAGGATCAAAGCAAAAAGAGTAGCAAGATTAGATCCTGGAAAATCTTGAAAGAAGTTCAGTAATGTGAGAGGTCCAACAATACAAATAATAAAAAAAAATGGGGCGAAAGATAAATCAATTTTAATTTTCTGCGTATGTATCAACAACCCAGCGATTGCTAGCATATCTAGAAAAAAAACCCCTTCTAATAAACGCCCTCCCACGAGGTCTCTAACCGAAGTAAATGATAATGAGAAGCATATAAAACCCATAGAAGAATATAAAATAAGCTTAATAAATTTTATTAATTCAGGTTTCATAAAAAACAATAAGGTTTATCCCGGAGTGGAATAGTATTTTTATAAAGCTTGTCTAATACAAGGATAATTAATTGCTGAATTTTCAGACAGTTGTTAGAGATTTTTTTGCTAAGCAAACCACGCTCAAGATTTATAAAAACTAAACCATCCTCAGGCATCATTATTCTCTTTGTAAAAATCTAAATACCAATCAACAAAATTTTTTACGCCAACACTCACATCAATCAAAGGTTTATATTCTAAGTTAGCGCTTATGGAGGTTATATTGGAAGCTGTATTAACTACATCCCCTGGTTGTAAAGGAAGATATTTTATTTTGGCTTTTTTATTTAAATATTTCTCTATTAATTCAATATATTTCATAAGAGTAATGGGCTTACCATTTCCAATATTATAAATTTTGAAAGGTGCAAAACTGGAATCAGGAACTGGGTTATAGCTATCCCAATTAATATCAGGAGCTGGAGGAGAGTTAAAAGCCTTTAAAATCCCATCCACTATATCATCAATATAAGTAAAGTCTCTATGATGATTTCCATTATTAAACACATTAATTTCCTCTCCAGCGAGAATATTTTTTGTAAATTTAAATAGCGCCATATCTGGCCTTCCCCAGGGCCCATAAACTGTAAAAAACCTTAAGCCAGTTGTTGGAATTGAAAACAATGAACTATAAGAGTGAGCCATAAGCTCATTTGCTCTCTTTGTTGCTGCGTAAAATTGAATAGGATGATCAGCAATATTTTTCTCAGCAAAAGGTAAATTTTTGTTAGCGCCATAAACGCTGCTTGTGCTTGCATATACCAGATGGTTTATTTTGTGAGATTTTGCAATCTCTAAAATAGAGGTGAAACCAGTCAGGTTACTTTTGGTATATTCAAATGGATTTTCTATACTATATCTAACTCCAGCCTGGGCAGCCAAATGTATGATCCCCTCAACCTCAAAGCCGTCCAGGCCCTTATTCAACTCATCATATTGATCAATATCACATTTAAGAAAAATGAAATTTTGCTGATTCTGAAGGATATTTAACCTTGCAAATTTTATACCTGTGTCATAATAATTATTGATATTATCTATACCTATAACCTTATAACCCTCCCCCAACAACTTTTTTGCAACATGAAATCCAATAAAACCTGCCGCACCTGTCACGACGATATACATTTTTTATAAGCTCCCATCAGACTCATGATTTGCGAAAGAAGATGACATATCGAAGAAATAACCATCTTTTATTAAAAGTTTTTTAAGATTTGATGGTCCATATTGAACTAACTTCTTGTGAGGTACTAATAATAAAATAGAATGCATTGATGGAAATTTATCTAAAGAATTTTTAAAAATATATTTTAAATTGAGTTCAGGATCGGATTCATAAAGAGGGTCATATAAGTATGGAGTGATATTTCTCTTATTGAAATGCTTAATAACATCAAGTACTTTTGAGTTTCTAATATCAGGACAGTCTGGTTTGAATGTAAATCCTAAAATAAGGATTTTTGGTTTTTTGACGCCGGTCTCTAAAATTATTTTTTTTACAATGTGCTTGGGGATACTATTATTTACATCCCTACCAGACAGAATAACTCTTGGATTAATACCTAAATCCTGAGCTTTAAATGCCAAATAATACGGGTCAACTCCAATGCAATGACCCCCAACCAATCCTGGTTTAAAGTCCAGAAAATTCCACTTTGTTTTTGCTGCATCTAAGACATCTTTTGTTCTGATGTCCATTTTTTGCAATATCAAAGAAAATTCATTCATTAGAGCTATATTAATGTCTCTTTGAGTGTTCTCGATAATTTTCGCCGCTTCTGCGACCTTAATTGAGCTGGCAATAAAAATTTTAGCATCAATTACTTTTCCATAAATTTTTGCAATTTTCTTAGCGGCCAAAGGTGTTGAAGCGCTAACTACTTTATTAATTTTTGTAAATGTATGTTGTTTGTCTCCAGGGTTGATTCTTTCTGGGCTGTAGCCAACAAAAAATTCATTATTCAGTTTTAATTTTGAAGATTTTTCAAGTATTGGAATGCAGTAATCTTCTGTACAACCAGGATACACGGTGGATTCAAAAATAATAATAGAGCCTCTTTTTAAAAAGCGCCCAATTAAGGTGCATGCATTTTTAAGCATTGAAAGATTTGGTTTGTTATTTGAAAATACTGGGGTTGGAACAGTAACAATAAAGATATCAGATTCCTTTAATAGAATCTCATTATTTGTAAAGAGTGCCTTAGAATTCTTTAGCATCGATGGACTTACTTCATTAGTAATATCTTGATTATCTAACAATCCACTAATTCTTTTAGTGCTTATGTCATATCCAATGACAGGGTAATGTTTAGCAAAAGCTATGGCCAATGGAAGACCTACATAACCTAATCCAATAACAGAAATTTTAGGAGTCATAATAAGATGCCATAAGAATTAATTAAATGATTTTTTATTTACTCTATTAGTATTTTAAATGTATAGATGCTAATTAGATAGGTGATACTTTAAAAACTTTCTTTGCAACTAGTCTGATATACGTCAACAAGGCTTTCCTAATAAAGGTACTACTGTTAAAAGAGAAATAGAGTTTTTAGACTGGAACATGTTTTGAATCTACATAAGTTAATAGATGGAGGCTGAAGCCGGAATCGAACCGGCGTAAACGGCTTTGCAGGCCGCTGCATGACCACTCTGCCATCCAGCCATGGAGGTCATCTTAACATGTGGAATATGTCTGAGGTTCTAATTTTTCTTGGTACTAATGACCAAATTACCCGACAAAACGAAAAGATTAAAACCGGAATAACGTAGATAAATTTATGCCTCATAACTGCATTGAGCTGCAAGTTAACACCTCTCATAGTATAAGTAAAATGTTTACTGTGCTCAAATGATTGATTCATATGGATTCTTTTATAAGCGGCCAAATAGTTAAAAAAAATAAACTCCACATCTGCAAATGAAAGTCGAAGCCAAAGATCCCAATCCAATTGTGAGTTTAATGATTTTGAGTACCCATTAATTTCCATAACAGAGCCTTTGCTGAAAATTGAACCAGAGTGGCAAATGGGATTATGAAACAGCAATTTAAGAGGATTGAGAATTTTATGTAAAATAAATTCTGGTCTCTTGTAAGACTTAAAAGTATCCAAGTCAGTGCAAACTTTGCCAAAAAAGACAGCTCTGGGATTAAATGCTTCATGATTTTCTAAAAAAAAATTAATCCAGGCAGCATTGATTAAATCATCAGAATCTAATATGCAAATATAATCTCCCCTAGCAGTTGCTAACCCCAAGTTCAGCGCAGCTCCTCTTCCAATATGCTGATCACCTATAATTTTAATATTTTTTAATTTCGCATCTTGTATTATTTTCAAGGACTTATCAGAAGAACCATCATTAACTAGGATATGTTCGAAATGATAGTCTGAAGTAATTTGCTGAGCAGATTTGATACAGTCATATATGTGCTCCTCTGAATTATAAAATGTTGTAATAATAGATAATTTCATTTTTGCAGTCTGGTATGGCAGGATTAATAGAATCCTGATTCATTAGCAGCATTGATTAAATTATTTTTCATGAAAAGGAGTTACCAAGTTTTTGAAGTGCCATTCTCTCCTCAAGACTGTTGGATAGTTGGGCCTCTGCAAGCTGGCCTAAAGAAAATTTATATAGGAAAAATTCTACTAAGCTAAACAACACAGGTATTAATATTCTATGAAATAACCATGAAGCATAAAACATAAAATATATTTTTAGAAACAATTGTTTCGCTTTGATTCTCATTTTCCAATGCCTACATAAGTAAAACCATTGTTTATAAGAAAATTTTTATCCATAATATTTCTACCGTCAAAGATAACTTTTTCTTTGAGCGGAGATAAATCATCAAGTGTTGGGGACCAAAATTCCTTCCATTCAGTGCATAAAACTAATCCATTAGCATTATCAAGGGCAGATTTAGCAGATTTATGAAAAGCAATATTCTTTATACCGGCAAGCTCTTCCCTGGCATTGTCAATAGCAATGGGGTCATACAACATTAAATTTTTAACTTTAGAAGATAATTTTTTTACAAGCTCTATAGCCCTTGATTCCCTGATATCATCTGTTCCAGGTTTAAAGGATAATCCCCAAATAGCAAGATCCTTATTACAGATATTTTTACCGTAATGGCTCTTAATCTTTTTTATAAAATATGCCAACTGCTTAGAATTTGTATTTAAGGTTGCTTGCATTAAATCAGAATCTATATCAAATGTTTTAAAGGTGTGCACCAACCCGCTAACATCTTTCGGAAAACATGAGCCACCAAAGCCAATCCCAGCATATAAAAAATTTGGATTAATTCTTACGTCAGATCCTATACCTTTCCTAATCTCCTCAATGTCAGCACCAACTGCATCGCTAAGCCTAGCAATTTCATTAATGAAACTAATCTTTGTTGCTAAAAATGAATTTGAAGCATATTTAATAATTTCGGCTGATTCCGGTGAA
>Ga0181552_10002144_pt1 | contig 14551 bp, 15 predicted proteins | sample 011ome_18_FD_130583 | JGI IMG/M metagenome (GOLD analysis project Ga0181552, IMG submission 130583) | Coastal salt marsh microbial communities from the Groves Creek Marsh, Skidaway Island, Georgia - 011501BT metaG (megahit assembly) | ecosystem: Environmental > Aquatic > Marine > Intertidal...
AATCTTCACAGAGAAAAAAATGAAAGAAATATTGAAAATCTCAAAATACTCTCAAATAAAGATCTAAAAACTGCAATCTTTAGTAATGAAAAAATGACTTTCAAAGAATCTACTCTTGTTGCAACATCTAATAATGAAGTTAAAATATTAAGACTTGGACAGTTAAATAAATCTCAGTTACGAAAGGTTATAAAATCTCATGGCTATTCGCACCAAATTAAATGAACTATTAAAAGTTGATCATCCAATCATGCTAGCTGGAATGGCTGGAGTTGCATATAGTGAAGTATGTGCTGCTGTAAGTAATGCAGGCGGATATGGTACTTTAGGTGCTGCAAACATGTCAGTTGATGAAATCAAAAGTGAAGCTAAGAAGGTAAGAGAGTTAACTGATAAGCCTTTTGGCATCGATTTATTGTCACCAGTTCCTGATCAACTTGAAAAAGGTGTTGATGCAATAATTGAAAGTGGAGCATCTTCATTCATTGCTGGTCTAGGTGTCCCATTTCCGATCATTGAAAAACTTCATAATGCTGGCTTATTAGTTATCAGCATGTGTGGAACTGTTAATCACGCGAAAAAAGCTGAGCAAGCAGGTTGTGACATTGTTGTAGCACAAGGCACCGAAGGTGGGGGACATACGGGAAAAATTGGAACAATGGCACTAGTGCCACAAGTAGTTGATGCAGTTAAAATTCCAGTTGTTGCGGCAGGATCAATTATTGATGGTCGCGGGTTAGCTGCAGCCCTTGCTTTTGGGGCAGTTGGTGTTTGGGTTGGCACAAGGTTTATAATGTCAACAGAAGCTCATGCTCACCAAGATGCAAAAAATCATATGTTAGATGCAGGCATTGAAGACACAATCATTACCCGTTCTTACACTGGAAAACCTTGTCGATGCATTCAGAATGAAAGAATAAAGAGATTTGAAAATAATCCAGATCAAATTCAAAAATTTCCACTTCAATATATGCAGACAATTCAAGATGACGTTTTTGGAACTATTGGAGGAAAAATAAAAGAAATAAATGTTAATGAAGACTGCTTACCTAGTGGTCAAGGTGTTGGTGGTATAAATGATATATTGTCATCTAAGCAAATAGTAGACAATATGATCAGTCAAGCATCCAGTATCTTAACTAATAGTAATAATTTTATTTCTGATTAAGCGTCAACAAATGCATTGAAAGAAAAACACCTTCTTTCACCTTCACCTCTAAAAGGGTGGACTTCATGCATTAAAAAAGCTGGAAAAATATAAAAATCACCCACTTTAGGCTTAAACGTCTCTCTGTGCTTAACAAGTGGTGGACTGTTTCTTGGCAAAGAAACTCTTCCATCGAAGAATGAAATCAATCCTGCCAAGTCTTTCTCTTTATTATTTTTTATTGATAAAGGAATTTTAAGATATCCTACTCCACTAATATTTCCTCTATGTAAATGAGGTGGATTAAAGTCACCAGCGTACTGGCTAACGATCCATACCTTATCAATCCTTATTTTTTTTACTTTTATATTTAATGTTTTTTTATAATAATCTTTGATTGATTTTTTAATTACATTTTCAATTCCATACTTAAGAACTTTCTGAGGAACTCTAAATTGCTGCTTCATGCTTCCAATTAATTGACTATCAAAGTCATACTTTTTTGTTAAGTTATTGCTACTAACTACTTTCTCTGAAAAATTATTAAGCTTAGTAACAGTGGTTCCTGTTAACTTTGTTATTCCAATTGTTGGACCGAATGGTTTAATTACTCTCATAAGCTACCTTTATGGTGCGCCCGGAAGGACTTGAACCCTCAACCCTCAGATCCGAAGTCTGATGCTCTATCCAATTGAGCTACGGACGCAAATATATTATCATATGAGTTAACATGCTTTTATTAAGGATACTAGAAAAATTGGGTAGAATGAAGGTCGTAATGGATAGAGGTCCATCCCACAACGAGTACCATTTAGCAAAACCATGGACTAAAAGGTATTACTTGCTTTTCAGGCATCGGCCAAGATGGTTTCCATTTAATATTTTAATACATCATATTTTAGATGATGATCATGGAGTGGGTCTTCACAATCATCCATTTCCATTTATGACGATAATCATCAAGGGTGGATATTGGGAAACAAATAATCAAGGAAAAAAAACTTGGAGAAAAAAAGGTTACATTGGTTTTAGAAGCGCAAATACTCTTCATCGAGTTGACTTAGAGCCAGGCATTCAACCTGTTACTATTTTTTTTGCTGGACCTTATGGCTTCAGAAAAGGTGAGAGAAGTAAATATGGAGAGCTAGGAAATTAATTTTCTAAGATCTGATCTTAATTTTCTATCTCTTTTTAATTCATATTCTCTCTTCATGGCTTCAGATTTAGATGACAACTCTTCTTTATAAAGAAGCTTCCATTCATGGCCTCTAGTTGATTTAGCTCCTTTTGAACTATTGTGTGCTTCAAGACGCTTTTCAACATCATTCGTCCATCCGACATAAGTTTTATGAATTGATGAACTTGTTCCAATCACATAAACAAAAAATCTCATTTTTAAAAGTTTATATTGAAATCATCGAATAATAAAATATAGTATTTTTAATAAAAAACGGAGATATTATATGAGAGTCACTCTTACAGTTTTAGCTATCAGTTTCATGATTACTGCCTGTACTACTATTCAAGGCATTAATGAAACTCTTAAAGGTGATGGCGTTCCTTATATTCCAGGAATTTAACAATTCATGTCTACCTCTCTAGCTGAGGTAGGCATAAATTCATGTAACATTCTGCAACGATTCTTAATTTCATAACGGCGTACTATTTCAATAATATATTCCTATGGCAAGAGTTCAAATATCTGGTACAGGCCTATTCACTCCTAAAGAGTCAATTTCCAACGAAGAGCTGGTAAACTCATTTAATAAATATGTTGATGAATATAATGAATTAAATAGAGAAAATATTCAAAATGGTGAAGTCAGTGCTCTTGAAAAATCTAATTCAGAGTTTATTGAGAAAGCTTCAGGTGTTAAATCAAGGTACGTTCAAGATAAATCTGGAATACTTGATACTTCTTTCATGAGACCAAGACTAAGAGAAAGAAGTGAGGATGAACTATCTAATTTGGCAGAGATAGGATCAATTGCAGCAAAAGATGCAATTAAAAATGCAAAAATGAATCCTAATCAAATTGATGCTGTAATTGTTGCTTGCTCCAATTTAGAGAGGCCATATCCAGCTATTGCTATTGAAATCCAAAATGAGTTGGGGATTAAAGGTTTTGCATACGATATGAATGTTGCATGTTCATCAGCTACATTTGGTATTCAAAACATATATGATATGATTAAAAGTGGGTCAATTCGCTCAGCAATAATGATAAATCCTGAAATGTGTAGTGGTCATTTAAATTTTAGAGATAGAGACTGCCATTTTATTTTTGGAGATGTTGCTACAGCTGTTGTTTTGGAGGAGCTTAAAGACGAGCAAACATCTGAAAATTGCTATGAAGTTCTTGGAACTAAACTTTTAACTGAATTTTCAAATAATATAAGAAATAATTATGGATTTCTTAATAATTCATCTCCAGAGGGTATTGGTAAATCAGATAAATTATTTCATCAAAATGGAAGAAAGGTATTTAAAGAAGTGGTGCCTAAAGTTGCAAATCTTATAAAAGAACATTTAGAAACACACAATATCGATATTAAAAATATTAAAGGCATGTATTTACATCAAGCAAATGAAAGTATGAATAAATTAATTTCTAAATATCTTTTAGGCTTTGAAGCTGATCAAAACCTTGCACCTATTGTGCTTGATGAATATGCTAATACAAGCTCAGCTGGTTCAATTATTGCCTTTCATAAAAATAATGAAAATCTGTCAAAAGATGACTTGGCAATAATATGTTCTTTTGGCGCGGGTTACTCTGTTGGTAATGTAATTGTAAAAAAAATCGCCTAGTAATTTGGTTCTTTTGAAAATAATCTTCTGACCATTGGTTCAAAATGTTCCAGTGAGTATGACTCATAATCTGGATCAAAAGATTTCTGATCCCATTTTTCACAAAAATCAACTGTATCTTGATAATAGGGATGATCCTTAAATTGATCTCTTACATTACGATCTCTTCCAACGTGATGAGCATAATAATACTCTTGGAACATTCCATGGTGTAAAATAATCCAATAGATTTTTTCAGAAACGTAGGGCCTTAATATAGCTGCAACTAATTGACTGTGATTATTTGGAGCTAAGCTGTCACCTATATCATGTATTAAGGTCGCTACAATCATTTCTTCGTCTGCGCCATCTTTTTCTGCCCTTGTTGCAGATTGTAGAGAGTGTTCTAATCTTGAAACCTTATAGCCATCTAATGACTCTCCTAAATTTTTCAATTCTTGCAATATTCGATCAGGTAAACCACTAACAAACTCATGCTCGTATTTAGTCAACAATTCATAATCAGCTTTTGTGCCGTTTTTCATCTCTGTAAAGCTTACTTTTTTTAAATTTTTATCCATGAGCTAATAACCTATATTTACTTTCTGCAGAGTCATGATCAATATACAGTCCTTGTAACCAGCGACTGCCTTCTGATGTATTGTAACTTGTTCTACCGTGTAATGTTCTATAATTATTCATAATTAAAAGCGATCCTGGCTCAAGATGAAATTTTAGTACATATTTATCTGAGTTAATCATTTCATGCATCACTCTCTTGGCTTGGTAAAATTTCTCTAATTGATCAGGTTCTTGATAAAATACAAAATCTAAACGATTGCTATATTTTATTTGTTTCAATTCCCCTCTTTCACTCAATTTGATTATTTTTCCAGTTTTCTCTAATACCGCATCCTTATCTTTGAATTTAAAATTTATTAAAGTTTTAGATAATGTTTCAAAAACATCTGGATTATTTTTTTTTATATCTGAAGCGACTTTAAAACCATCAACAACCGTTGAGTCACCTCCTTCACAACTATTTTCAATACAAAAAAGAAACTGTATTGAAGGAACTGGCTTTCTATATGGATTATCAGTATGAGACTCTAACTCAATTGATGTATAAGCTAAATCATTCGGCTGTTTTTGAGAGACTACATTGAACAACTTTCCAAAATTAGTTTCTCTAATATATCCAATTTTATTTGCAAAGTTTATAATTTCACTATCTTTAGCATCTAACCCGGACACTAATACAAAACCATATTGATGATAATAATGAAGGATTTTAAGTAATTGATCAGACTCATTTTCGCCATAAATAAATTTAAAATTTTTCAATTCGATATTTGAATTATCCCACAAAATTTTCTCTGGCAGGCCTTTTGATCTTTGAAGTTCTTTAGATAATGATTTAAGGCAATATTCAGCTTCATGATTATCAGAAAACTTAATTCGGACTTTATCTTCATTAATTTGGGTAAGCTCATTGATTTTCAGATCAACGGGAAGTTTTTCCGGATCATAGAGTCTTTGAAAAGAATTTTGGTCAACTGCATTCTTTTCATTTGATCTTTCTCTTATCCAAAGCGGGTGCAAGTTATAAACTGATCCCTCAATTTCTAATCTTAATAAATTTTGATCATGGTCTAACTTCATAATAAAAATATAATTCTATTTTTTCAATTCTTCAATATTTTGATATTGGCTTAAACATTCAGGGTTTGCCAAAGCCTCAAGATTCTTTATTTGAATATTATTAATTGTATCTCGAACAGATAATTCAGATATTTTTCCACTTCTTGTTCTTGGTATGTCTGTTACTAAGATAATTTTAGATGGGACGTGTCTTATGGAATTCGCTTCTTTTATTTTTTTTTCTATTCGGGAGACTAATGAGTCATTTAATTCAAAATTTTCATTAAGCGTTACAAATAATATTATTCTAACATCATCGTTCCAAGTTTGACCTACAACTACTGATTCATTTACCTCGATAAAAGACTCAACTACTCTGTATATTTCTGCAGTTCCAATTCTAATTCCACCAGGATTTAGAGTTGCATCAGATCTACCATAAATAATTATTCCACCATTATCAGTGTATTGAGCAAAATCTCCTTGAGACCAAATATTTTCAAATTTTGAAAAATAAGATGAAATGTATTTTTCCTTCTTCGGATCATTCCAAAAACCAATTGGCATACTTGGAATACTAGATTTACATATCAACTCTCCTTTATTTGTTGTGGAGTTGCCATTTCCATCATAGATATCAACGTCAACGCCCAAACATGCCACTTGTATTTCGCCAGGATAGACTGGAAGATTAGGGTTTCCTGCAACAAAGCATGAAACTATGTCAGTGCCCCCACTTATTGATGCCAGATGTACATCTTGTTTAATAGATTCGTAAACATATTTAAAGCAATCACTAGATAATGGAGAGCCTGTGGAAAGAATGCATTTTAAATTTTTCAACTCACAATTGTCTTTTATGGAAATTTGAAAATTTCTTAATGCATCAATGTATTTTGCGCTAACGCCAAATATATCTAACTTTTCTTCCTCTGCAATTTTAAGAAGAGAATCTTTCTCGGGAAAGAAAGGTGATCCATCGTACAAAAGTATTGATGCACTCGATGATAATGCTGTTATTAACCAGTTCCACATCATCCATCCACACGTAGTAAAATAAAATATTTTGTCATTTTTTTTTAAATCGCAGTGTAACTGCTGTTCTTTTATGTGCTGTATTAAAGGACCGCCAGTATTATGGATAATGCACTTTGGCTTTCCAGTAGTTCCACTGGAATACAAAATATACATGGGATCATTAAAGAAACTCTTTTCAAAAATAACTTGTGTATTAATGTCTTGATTAGAAAAAACTGACTCTAAATCAATATCAAAATTATTTGTAACTATATCTATTTCAGGATAGTTCATTAAAAATTTATACTTTACAGATTTTAGACGCCTTGCTACTTCAGTATTTTTTTCAGAAACATCAATGAATTTACCACCATAATGATAGGAATTGGTAAACATTATTGCTACAGGTTCAATCTGTGAAAATCTATCTAGAATTGCATCAACTCCAAAATCAGGAGAGCAACTGCTCCAAATAGCTCCTATTGAATTTGCTGCTAAGAAACTAATAACAGTATTAGGCGTATTTGCAGCTACAGCTACAATACGATCATTTTTTTTAATACCAATAGAACGAAAATAGTTGCTTAACTTTCCAACTTTTTCTTGAAGCTCTAACTTACTTAATACTTGCCTTACTCCTAATTCATTTCTAAAAATAATTGGCTCATCATTTAGAGATAACAAAATATTTTCGGCATAATTAACCTCCATATTTAGAAAAAAAGATTGATCGTATATCTTATCTTCTAAATTAATATTCAGCTGACGACTCCCTTCTGTTTTAATATTTAAAAATTCAATTAATTTAGGCCAAAAACTAGAACCTTCTCTAATGCTCCAGTTCCATAGCTTTTGATAATTATTCTTAAAATCAAGATCGTGTTTATTCACTAAATAATTATAAAAATCATAAAGATTTGACTCTTCTAATCTCTTAATCGAGGGTTTCCAGAGTGGCTTTTCCATGTTTTTCTATCTTGCTTTAATTAGTAATTCAGCTTTATAGTAAGCTATTAAATAACTCTTAAAAATAAAAAAATACTTATGAATAAAGATGTAATAATTTCATGCGCTGTTACTGGATCAGGAGATACAGTAGATAAGCACCCCTCTATTCCTGTAACCCCAAAACAAATCGCCGATGCAGCAATTGAAGCTGCATCAGCTGGAGCTGCAATTGCACATATGCATGTAAGAGATCCAGAAACTGGGAAAGGTTGTCGTGATGATGAGCTGTATAAAGAGGTTGTAAGTAGAATAAAAGACTCCGGAACTGATGTTATTATAAATTTAACAAGTGGTATGGGTGGAGATATTGAAATAGGCCCTGAAGATGATCTGATGAAATTTGGTCCAAATACTGATTTTGTGAATGCTTTAGAAAGACTGAGTCATGTAGAAAAAATATTACCAGATATATGTTCATTAGATTGTGGGACTTTAAATTTTGGTGATGGAAATATGATATACGTTTCAACACCTGAACAATTACGCCTTGGAGCAAAAAGAATCCAAGAGCTTGGCGTAAAACCAGAGTTAGAAATATTTGATACAGGTCATATGTGGTTTGCGAACAAAATGCATGAGGAAGGGTTATTAGATGACCCCGCTTTATTTCAAATATGTCTTGGTATACCCTATGGAGCACCGGCTAACACTTCATCAATGAAAAATATGGTTGATATGTTGCCTCCAGGAAGTAATTGGGCAGCGTTTGGAATAGGAGCTATGCAAATGCCAATGGTCGCGCAGGCTGTTCTTCTTGGTGGAAACGTCAGAGTTGGTCTTGAAGACAATTTATATTTAGAAAAAGGTGTATATGCCTCTAATGGCTCACTGGTAGAAAAAGCAGCAACAATTATTAATAATCTTGGCGCTAATGTAATGGGTGTTAGTGACGCTAGAAAAAAACTTGGTCTAAAAAATTGAAGAAAAAAACTATTTCTATAATTGGAACTGGTGTTATCGGGGCAGGTTGGGCTGCCAGATTTTTAGCTAGTGGTCATAACGTAAAAGCATATGATCCTAGCGCAAGAGCATTAGAAAAACTCAAGAAAGATGTAAAAAATGCATTGAGTTCTCTTAAGAAAATCGGATTAAACAAGAATGCATCTTTAAAAAACTTAAAATGCTGCTCTTCAATTAAATCCACTATTAAAAATGCAGATTTTATTCAAGAAAATGCACCTGAAAATGAAAAAATCAAAACAAAACTTTTGAAACAAATAGACTCTCTTTCTAAAAAAAATGTAGTTATTGCATCCAGTTCGTCTGGATTATTACCGTCTAAAATTCAATCTCAGTGTAAATATCCTCAAAGAGTTTTGATCGGACACCCCTTCAATCCTGTTTATTTATTGCCATTAGTCGAAGTAGTTGGAGGAAAAAAAACTTCTAAAGTTAATATTAAAAAAGCCGTAAAGATATATGAAAGTATAGGAATGAAACCACTGATAGTTCGAAAAGAGATTGAAGGCTATATTTCAGATCGCCTTCAAGAAGCTCTATGGAGAGAGTCACTTCACTTAATAAAAGACGGTATAGCAACTACAGAAGAAATAGATGATGCGATAGTATATGGTCCAGGTCTGAGGTGGTCTTTTATGGGTGTTTGTCTAACTTTTCACCTTGCTGGTGGTGAAACAGGAATGAAACACATGCTCGAACAATTTGGCCCGGCTCTCAAGCTGCCTTGGACTAAGTTAAAGGCCCCCACATTAGACAAAAAGCTTAAAAAATTAATGATTTCCGGGACTCAAAAACAATCAAAAAAATTTAGTATAAATGAATTAGAAAAACAAAGAGATATTTTCTTGATAGAAATAATGAAAACATTGAATAAACATCAGAAAAATAAATTTCCAAATTGGGAGAAAAAGTTTAATAATTTTAAGTAATCAATGGTCTCTGAAATTAAAATTTTAAATGCTGAAAAAAAAGAACGTTCAATAAAAATTGAATGGAGTGATGGAAACATCAGTGATTTTAATTTTTTATGGCTTAGAGATAATTGTCCTTCTGAAATTCATCCAACAGCTCGGGAAAGAACTTTTAATCTATTAACGGTCTCTGAAAGTATTTATCCTGAAAGTTTCAATATTTCAGAAGATAATAGTTTATATATAAAATGGAGTGAGGGTGATCATTGTAGCAGTTACAGCAATGACTGGTTAAGAAAAAATTGCTATACATTAAAGAATTCGTCTCCATATCAAACTCCCTACCATCTGTGGGACCATTCCATTAAGAATGATATTGAAAAAATCCAGATTGACTGTGATGAAATAATGAGTAGTGATGAAGGGGTAACAAAGTATCTTGAGCAACTTCATTACTTTGGAATTTCTCTTGTTCAAAACGCACCTACTTCAAAAAATTCTGCTACAGATGTTTTAAAAAAGATAAGTCATTTTAGAGAAACTTTTTTTGAAACACCTTTTGAGGTGATCAATATTCCAAATCCAAATAATTCAGCTTATACTGCGCTAGGGTTAAGAAATCATCTGGATTTACCATACTTTGAAATTCCACCCGGTTATCAATTCCTACATTGTTTAGTTAATGAGGCAGATGGTGGAGAGTCAGTGGCTTTAGATGGTTTTAAAGTTGCATCTTTTATGCAAAAAGAATTTCCTGAGTATTTTAAAGTTCTGACTGAAACTCATGTTAAATTTTGTAATCGTGATTATACCCAGAATACTACAAGGGTACATCATTCACCTTTAATTACTCTTACTAAAGATAACGATTTCAACATAATCAGATTCAGTGTGGCTTATATGAGCATAATGGACTGTGCACCTGATAAAATGGATCTATTTTATAAAGCATATCGAAAATTTGCTGAATTGCTTCACGATACAAGATTTACAATTAATTTTAGACTAAAAGCAGGAGATATTTTTTCTTTTAATAACCTCAGAGTGTTACATGGAAGAACTGAATTTGATCCAAATTCTGGTGAACGGCATTTGCAGGGATATTATATTGATCGTGACGAAATAGTTGGACGATTGAATTTTCTTAAAAAAATAGACTCTTAATAACGCTTAAGGATATTTGCAACCTCTTCCCGAGAAACTGACCCAATAATATTTTTATCATCGTCAATTACACTCAGAACAGACTCACCGTCTAAAAATAAAGGCAAACATGACTCAATATTACTATCCATTGAGACATTTGGAGAATTAGAGCTACTTTGAATATTTTCTTTCATGATTGTTTTGATTTTGAGTACTTTAGTTCTATTCACATCTTTTACAAAGTTCGTAACGTATTCATCTGCAGGGCTTAATAGAATCTCTTCTGGTTTGCCATCCTGCACTAGTTTTCCACCATTAAGGATTGCAATTCGATCACCCAATTTTAATGCTTCGTCTAAATCATGAGTGATAAAAACAATTGTTTTTTTCAAATTTTTTTGGAGTTCTAACAATTGATCTTGCATATCAGATCTAATAAGTGGGTCTAGAGCACTAAATGCTTCATCCATTAATAAGATATCAGGATTATTCGCTAATGCTCGAGCTAGCCCTACTCTTTGCTGCATACCTCCAGATAGTTGATTTGGAAATTTATACTCAAATCCATTTAAACCAACCTTATCAATCCAAAACATTGCCGTCTCTTCCGACTCTGATTTGTCAACCCCCTTGATACTAAGTCCAAGCTGGACATTATCGATTATATTTTGATGAGGGAACAAACCGAATCTTTGAAAAACCATACCAGTCCGGTTTCTTCTGAATTCTAATAACTCATTCTTATTTAATTTAGTAACATCCTGATTATCAACCATAACAACGCCTTCAGTTGGCTCAATAAGTCGATTGATGTGTCTGATCAAGGTCGATTTACCAGATCCTGATAATCCCATTATTACTTGAATAGATTGTTCCTCAATATCAATATTAATATCATCTAGGCCCAAAACATGGTTATGTTTTGCCAGCAACTCTTCTTTGTCGAGACCCTCTTTAACAGCACTGGTTAAATCTTTCGCTTTGGGACCAAAAATTTTGTATAAATTTTCAATTTTAATTTTTGTATTACTCATGCGAACCTTGTCTGTGCTGCTGAAGTCTTTTTCCAAATGACTGGGATACCCTATCAAAAATAATTGCTAAGACTACAATAGCTAACCCATTTAGTAGACCCATTGTAAAATATTGATTGGCAATTGCCTTTAAAACTGGCTGTCCTAAACCCTTAACACCAATCATTGATGCAATAACTACCATAGCTAATGCCATCATGATGGTTTGATTTATTCCCGCAAAAATAGTTGGTAATGCAAGAGGCAATTGTACTCTGAATAGTTTTTGTGATCGATTTGCTCCAAATGCATCTGCAGCTTCTAAAACTTCTTTATCAACTTCCCTAATACCAAGATCAGTTAACCTTATTATTGGTGGAATTGCATAAATAACAACTGCAAGTAAACCTGGAATTTTACCAATTCCTAATAACATAACTACTGGAATTAGATATACAAAACTTGGCATTGTTTGCATTATATCTAGTATAGGTGAAATAGAGGCTCTCGCTCTATCCGATCCTGACATAAGAATTCCAATTGGAATACCAAAACCAATTGATAAAAAAGTACAAACTCCAATTATACTTACCGTTGACATTGTATCTTCCCACATTCCAAAATATCCAATGAATATAAAAGCAATGAAGGATCCAATTGTTAAATATATACTTCTACTTCCAAAATAAATAAGAGCTAGAAAAACAATTAAAACAACTATCCAAGGTGAATTTTGAAGTAATTTTTCAAACCAAATTAAAAAATATAATACGGGATCAAATACTGCTTCAATTGCATCTCCATACTCTCTTGAAAATTGACGATAAGCACCGTCCACAGATTTTTTAAAAGCTCTTAACCCACTTTTACTCATTTCAGGAAAAGATGTAAAAAATTCTGTAAAATTCATGATTTAATAATTTTGTTGATTAGTAAAATAGCAGACCTATTAAATAGGTCTGCTATTTGTATATTGCATTAATTAAAGTGCGTTTTCTATTTTCAAACGAGCACCAAAGTCAACCCAGTCATGCCACTCAGTATAATTTTCTAAGAAATAATACGCAGCATCTTCACCAGTTGCTTGGTTATCATCTTTCCATGCTAATAAAGCATTGATTGTGCTGTTTGGAAGAGATCTTTTAACAATATAATCCATTCCTATACCAGCTTTTTGTTTGAAATTATCAGTCACAACAGTATAAACTGATGAAACAACCCATGAATTCTTTTGAGGGTTTGCACAATCTTCTTGTGATGTACAACTATTCCACTCTTCATTGTCATGAGGAACATCAAAGCTTAATTTTTTCATTGGATATTTTCCAAGTATTGCAGTTGGAGCCCAATAATAACCAAACCAGCCTTGTTCTTTTTCATAGGCTTCAGCAATAGAACCTGCTAGAGCTCCACCAGAACCTGGATCGATAATTCTAAATCCAGCTTCTTCACCACCGAAAGCTCTAAATAAATTTCCAGTACTTAGCTGACAGTTCCAACCAGATGGGCAAGTGTATAATCCACCACCATCTCCCTCTGGATGAGGAAATAGGTCAGGTCTTGCTAAAGCATCAGATACAGTTTGAATTTCAGGATTTGCATCAGCTACGTACTGAGGGATCCACCATCCTTCTTCACCAGTATCTGAGAAAACTTCAGCAGCATAATGAAGTCTGCCTTCAGCTGTTGCAGCGTCAAGAGCAGTTCTTACTGCATTAATCCAAAGTTCAGGAGCAACATCTGGCTCCCCTTTTTCCATCATTGATGTTGCAGTAGGCATAGTAGCGCCAGGAACTAGTTCGATTTCACAACCATATCCATTTTCTAAAACTACTTTATCAATATGAGCAAACATCTCTGCAGATGCCCAGTCCATCTCAGCAACAGTAATCTTGCCACAAGAAGCATAAGCCTGAGATGAAAATCCAGCCATGCCAAGAGCAAATATTCCTGTAACTATTAATTTTTTTAATAAATGCATTTATATTCTCCGTTTTTTTTATTAATGAAATTATTCAAACATATATAAAGCCGAGGATCTACCCCAAATATAGATTATTCACTAATTTATTTTTTTTTAATTAACTAGTTGATTTAGTTGACTTATTACCAAGGTAGATTTCAATTAATGGTGCGGTCATAATAAATAATGCCCCTAAAAACTCTCTAATTGTTATAATTTCATTCGCCAACAAATAGGCTGATATCATGCCAATTACGACTTCAAACATTAATAAAATTCCAGCTCTTCCAGGATCAACTTGATCTTGTCCATATGTTATTAGCCAGTAGCCTGGTAGAAGCCATATAAAAGCAAAAATTAAAACTATAAGAATTGTTTTAGAGAAGATCTCACTATTATATCCTGACAACACTTGCCCATCAGGTAATAAAGTTGCAATTATAACAAAAAGACCTCCTACTATAATAAAAATACAAGTACCAAAATTTACATCGAGCTCTTTATTAATTCTAATTAAAGTTGCACAGACTGACCACAATATACCGGAAATAATTCCAAAAAAATCTGCCAGAGATTGTGGAAAAAAATTTCCTTGATCAAAGCCAGTGATAATGAATAGTCCAGTAAAGCCTGCTGCAATAGATAAAAAACGATAAAATGTTAGTGGAGTTCTAAGAAATAAAACTTCAATAATTGTAGACCATACAGCTGTCAGATAAAAAAATATTAAAATTCTCGCAACATTTCCACGAAGAAGGCCCTCATTATATAAACACATTGCAGCAGCGCCAAATGAAGCTGCGACTATAGTTAAAATTATATTTTTTTTAGTAAAAAGATGAATATTTTGTAATGAAAAAACTAATAGAAGCAATCCAGCTATCATAAAACTTAAGAATAGTGGAATAGCATTATTGTTAGCATATTCATTGATCAATCGCAAAGGCAACCACCA
>Ga0181552_10002157_pt1 | contig 14514 bp, 13 predicted proteins | sample 011ome_18_FD_130583 | JGI IMG/M metagenome (GOLD analysis project Ga0181552, IMG submission 130583) | Coastal salt marsh microbial communities from the Groves Creek Marsh, Skidaway Island, Georgia - 011501BT metaG (megahit assembly) | ecosystem: Environmental > Aquatic > Marine > Intertidal...
ATGGCGCGTGCTGAACGTATCGCCAATATTCCGGAAAGCGAGATGATTATTTTCGAACCGGAAGGCGAGCGCCTGGCAACCATCACCGTGTTCACCGACGTCGATTGTCCCTACTGCCGCCAGCTGCACGGGGAAATCGAACGCCTTAACGAACTGGGTATCGCCGTGCGCTACCTCGGCTTTCCGCGTACCGGCCTGAATACCGAGACCCATCTCAAGATGGTCTCGACCTGGTGCGCCGATGACCCCAACGTGATGTTCACCAGCGCAACCCGCGGTGCCGCAGTACCGGAAGCGCAGTGTGACAACCCCATTGCCAGTCATTACCAGCTTGGTCGCGAGGTAGGTGTCACCGGTACCCCTGCACTGGTGCTGGAAGACGGCACCATTCTGCCGGGCTATGTGCCTGCCGATACGCTGGCCGGGTATCTGCTCGACTCAACCCCGCAATAAATCCTGAACAAGCGCTGGTCTGACGCGCAATCCGGTTGGATTGCGTTCTCGCAGGCCCCTATAATGTGCCCTTTTTTTACGCGCGGACAATCCGTGCTGAGTGATTAAACGTGGATCCCATCAAGATCGGAATATGCGGCCTGGGTACTGTCGGTTATGGCAGTTATACCGTCCTTAGCAACAACAAAGATGAAATTGCTCGTCGCGTCGGCAGGGAACTGGTGGTGTCCCACATCGGGTCCCGCAAGCTCAAGCTGCACCAGGATGTGGGTGACACCAAGATCAGCAACGATGTGTTTGCGGTCGCGGACGACCCGGAAGTCGACATTGTGCTGGAACTCATCGGCGGTTATGACGTTGCCCGGGAACTGGTGCTCAGGGCCATTGCCAACGGCAAGCATGTGGTCACGGCCAACAAGGCGCTTATTGCCGTCCACGGCAACGAGATTTTTGCCGCTGCTCGCGAAAAGAATGTGCTGGTGGATTATGAAGCGGCCGTGGCTGGTGGCATTCCGATCATCAAGGCTATCCGTGAAGGCCTGGCGGCCAACCAGATTGAATGGCTCGCCGGCATCATCAATGGCACCGGCAACTTCATTCTGACCGAGATGCGGGAAAAAGGCCGGGAATTTCCCGATGTCCTGAAGCAGGCCCAGGAACTGGGCTACGCCGAGGCGGATCCGACCTTTGACGTGGAAGGCATCGATGCCGCCCACAAGCTGACCATCCTGGCGGCCATCGCTTTCGGTATTCCGCTCCAGTTCGACAAGGCCTACACCGAGGGCATCAGTGGCATCACCATCGAGGATATCCGTTATGCGGATGAACTCGGCTACCGCATCAAGCACCTGGGCATTGCGCGCAAGACACCGAACGGGATCGAACTGCGTGTGCATCCGACCCTGATTGCCGATGACAAGCTGATTGCCAACGTCAATGGCGTCATGAACGCCGTGATGGTGCAGAGTGATGCCGTTGGTCCAACCATGTATTACGGCGCCGGCGCCGGCGCCTTGCCGACAGCCTCTGCTGTCGTGGCAGATGTGATCGATGTCGCCCGCGGCATCAACAGCCCGGAAAACTCCGTGCCCGCCCTGGCTTTCCAGCAGGACAGCCTGTCCGATCTGCCAGTGTTGCCGATCGAGGCGGTGGAAAGTGCCTATTACCTGCGCGTGATGGCGCACGACAAGGCCGGGGTCCTTTCCGATATCACGGAAATTCTGGGCGACTGTGAGATCAATATAGAAGCCGTGATCCAGAAAGAACCCCGCGTGCACGACTCGGAGCAGGTGTTGTCCGTGATTATCCTGACGGATGAAATCCGCGAAGGCATCATGAATAACGCCATCGCCAAGATCGAAGCCCTGGAAGCTGTATCGGGGCCGGTCACCCGCATTCGCATGGACCGCCTGGAATAACCGGAGCAAGCAAACAGTGAAATACATCAGTACCCGCGGCAAGAGCCCGGCGCGCAATTTTGAGGAAGTCCTGCTGACGGGTCTGGCACCCGACGGTGGTCTCTACATTCCTGAAGCGGTACCGCAGGTTTCGCCTGCCCAACTGGCCGGCTGGAAAGACCTCGGCTATGCCGAGCTGGCGTTTGAAATCATTCGTCTGTACGTCGATGACTGCATGCCGGCAGAGGATCTGCGTGAAATCGTCAATGAGACCTATGCCGTATTCTCGCATCCGGATGTGGCGCCACTGACACCAATGGCTGACAACGAGTACGTGCTGGAACTGTTTCACGGCCCGACCCTGGCCTTCAAGGACTTTGCCCTGCAACTGCTGGGGCGACTGCTCGATTATTTTCTTGCCCGCCGCAGGAAGCATGTTGCCATCCTCGGGGCCACTTCCGGGGATACCGGCTCAGCCGCCCTGGAAGGTTGCCGGCATTGCGAATGGGTCGACATGTATATTCTGTATCCGCATAACCGTGTGTCGGAAGTGCAACGCCGCCAGATGACCACCGTACCGGGTGACAACGTCAACAGCCTGGCTCTCGAAGGCAACTTTGACGACTGCCAGAACATTGTCAAAAAGGCGTTTGCCGACCAGTCCTTTCTGCCCGAGGGCTATCAGCTGGTGGCAGTCAATTCGATCAACTTTTCGCGCATCATGGCGCAGATCGTGTATTACTTTTACGCAGCCCTGAAAATCAACGGGGCGCAGGCACCGGTGTCGTTCTCTGTCCCCACCGGCAATTTCGGTGACATCTATGCCGGTTACCTGGCCAAGAAAATGGGTCTGCCGGTGGATCGCTTGGTCATCGCGACCAACAAGAACGACATCCTGCACCGTTTCATGAGCAGCAATGAGTACAACCTGGAAGATCTCGAGCCGAGCCTGTCACCGAGCATGGACATCATGGTGTCCAGCAATTTTGAGCGCTTTCTGTTTGACCTTTTCAAGGGCGATACGGATCGGGTGACTGATTTTGTGACCGGGCTCAGCCGTGATCCGCAAACGGTCAGCAACGAGGAGTGGGCTTTTGCGAAGGCCATTTTTGACAGCTGTCGTGTCGATGATGACACCACCTGTGAAACGATCAGTGGCGTGTATGCGGAATACGGCTATCTGCTGGATCCGCATACTGCCACCGGTATCAAGGCCGCGCGCGTCTGCTGTGCCAACAACCCGGCCCCGGTAGTTTGCCTGGCCACGGCGCATCCGGCCAAGTTTGCCGATGCCATTACCCGCGCGGGCCTTGAAACGCCGGCATTGCCGCCGCACCTGTCAGACCTGATGAAAAGGGAAGAGCGCACCACGGTGCTGCCGGCAACGCTGGACGCGGTCACCGGATTTATCCAGAAAACGCTGTAAGCGATACCTGATTAACTGCCAGATAATGTCTCTGCCGGTTTAACCCGGCGGCGCCAGTTCCACATCAAATTCCAGGGTTTGCTGATCCCGCAGGGTGACCACGCGGACCGTGTCGCCGGGCTGGTGCTGTTCCAGTGCATTGAGCAGGTCGTCCGTGCTGAGAATCTTTTCACCCTCAACCTCCACGATGATGTCACCCAGAATAATGTCGCCGCGATTGTTCTGGCGGAAGCCGATCATGCCGGCGCGCTGGGCCGGCATGCCGTCACTGACTTGGTAGATGGGCAGGCCGGCGATGCCGCGCTGGCGCACCCAGCTGTCGGGCACGTTCAGGATGCCCATCACCGCCCTTACTTCCTTACCGCATATTTCCAGCTGCGGCACGATTTTCTTCACCGCGTTGACGGGAATGGCAAAACCGATACCTGAGCCGTTGTTCGGGTTGATGGTCTGGGAATTGACGCCGATCAGTTGGCCCATGGAGTTCAGCAGCGGGCCGCCGGAGTTGCCGGGGTTGATGGCGGCGTCCGTCTGGATGACATCGCGGATGGTGCGGTTGGTCATAGAATTGATTTCACGGCCCAGGGCGCTGACGACGCCAACGGTGAGCGTGGTGTCGAGGCCAAACGGGTTGCCGATGGCCAGCACCTTGCGGCCCACTTCCAGCTGGCCGGAGTCGCCCACGGGCAGAGGGTGCAGTAATTCCTTCGGCGCATTGATACGCAGCAGGGCCAGGTCCTTGTCCGGTGCCCGGCCGATGAGTTCAGCATCCCAGGTACTCTGGTCGTGCAGGGTAATGGTGATATGGTCGGCGCCCTGGATGACGTGATCGTTAGTCACGATCAGCCCTTCATCATTCCAGACGAAGCCGGTGCCGGTGCCCTGCGGGATTTCCTGAACGTTCAGGGAGAACATGTTGGTACGCCGGTAGGCGTTGTTGGTGACATAGACCACCGCCGGACTGGCCTGCTTGAAAATGTCGATGGTGTTGGCTTCATCTTCCGTCTGGAAGGTGAGGTAGTCAGCCGAGGTGGCGCTGGAAAAAGGCAGCAAAAAGCCACATGCACCAGCACCAAGAAAGAGTAAAAAAGCGATTCCGTTTTTGATTTTCATGGTCTAACCTGTCTTAACGATTGTATGCAGGATTTGTGCTTCAGCACGCCTGATTTTATATCTTCTTTAGGCCTGCCAGCAGGCAATTAGTTCCGGTGACGGCTGTCTCTCGTGGCGGAATGCGGCGAAAACAGCGGACAGCGCGTTGCCCGAAAGGCGTTTTTGACAGTTAATAATAGTTCATGGGTTGTTCATGGTTTGTTCATGGGTTTTTCGTGAATTTTTCATGGCAGGCGCATGGATTTTCCATGATAAGTTGGTCCAGACAAGCCCACCGAAGCGATACCCTACTGCATGATTGAAAAGACCCCGTGTAACGTCTCGACTGGCCAGCTTTTTGCCATTGAAAGCGCCATTGAAAGCGCCATTGAAAGCGCCATTGAAAGCGCCATTGAAAGCGCCATTGAAAGCGCCATTGAAAACGCCACTGACAGCGCCCTCAACCACCCACTGCACCCTGATTCAGAGATATGGACGACCAGCCGGTAAATCAAGGCGGCCCTAAACTGCCATCTTGCGCGTCTCTGCGGGAGCTGCTCGGCCGCTCGCTGACGCAGCATGCCAATCTGGTTGCTTTCAGCTGTGAAGGCGCCAGCCTGACCTATCGCCAGCTTGACCGTCTCAGCAACCAGCTGGCGGCATGGCTGCTGCGTGAATCCACGTTGGTACCGGGAGACCGGGTGGCGATCCAGTTACCCAATCTGCTTCAGTACCCGGTGGCGGCACTGGCTGTGATCAAGGCCGGCATGGTGATCGTCAATATCAATCCGCTGTATACCGCCGGTGAAACCGAGCACCAGTTGCGAGATTCCGGTGCGCGGGCACTGTTTACGCTGGAAGAGGTGCTGTCTGTCACAAGCAAGATTCTGCCGGGTACAGCCATTGAAAAAGTCGTGGTTTCACGCATCACGGATTTTCATCCCTGGCATATCAGGCAGGCATTCCGACTGAAACGTCTGTTGCAGGGCAAGCGTGTACCCATGATCCGTTTTGCGGCGCGTACCGAATTCCACAAAGTCCTGGCGCGCGGAAAAAAATACCTGCGCTCCATGAGCATGCAATCCCTAGTCGATCTGAGCCCGGATTTGCCGCGGCACCAGGAAACGCCCCGTCTCGGGCTGATCCAGTACACCGGGGGCACGACCGGCATTGCCAAGGGCGCCATGCTGTCTGACGACAACATCATGGCCAATATGCTGCAGATCGATTCCGTGATCAGGAACCACTGCCCGCCACCAGGCAGTGTGATGGTGGCGCCTTTGCCGTTCTACCATATCTATGCCTTCACGCTGAATTTTGCCTATTCCCTGTACAAGGGCTATCACGGCGTGCTGATACCGGATCCGCGCAACACGGATCGCATGATCAGGACCCTCAAGCGTTTCCGAATTAATGGCCTGGTGGGGATATCAACCCTGTACCAGCTGCTGTGCAAGCATCCCGACTTCCGCAAACTGGATTTTTCCGCCTTGTCGATATGCACTTCCGGCGGCATGGCGTTGTCGGTTGCCACATCCCGGCGCTGGGAAGTGCTCACGGGTTGCCGCATCCTGGAAGGCTATGGTCTGACAGAAACATCACCGCTCGTGGCCAGCGGCAGTTACGAGGATTATCAGGAAGGCAAGATCGGCAAACCCACTCTGTGGACAGATATCCGCATCGTCGCCGAGGACGGCACTGTATTGCCTGCCGAAGAAGCCGGGGAGATCCAGGTGCGCGGCCCCCAGGTGATGATGGGCTACTGGAACTGTCCGGAAGAGACGGCAGCGACCCTGACCGCCGATGGCTGGTTCAAGACCGGCGATATGGGCATCCTCGATGAGGGTGGTTATCTCACGGTCGTGGACCGCATAAAAGACATGATTATCGTGTCCGGTTTCAATGTCTATCCAGCCGAAATCGAGGATCATGTGATCAAGCATCCGGACATTCGTGAAGCGGCCGTGATCGGCATGCCGAAAAAAGAGGAGGAGGGTGAACAGGTGAAACTGTTTGTCATTTCCGACAACCCCGATCTCAGCGAAGAAGAGGTTATCCGCTTTTGCCGACTGGGTCTGACACCCTACAAGGTGCCCAGTAAAGTCGAGTTCCGGGCCACCTTGCCACGCACCAGTGTGGGTAAGGTGCTGCGGCGCCAGCTGCGTGATGACCAGGTGGCCTGATGCCCATGGCAGTCGTGCTGGAACGTGTCGCGGAAGCAGCCTCGCAGCTGGATGACGCCATACACCCGGTGCTGCGGCGGGTGTATGCCGCCCGTGGCGTGATCGACGAACGTGATCGTCGCCTCGAGCTTTCCGAGCTGCACCCGCCAGCCTTGCTGAAAAATACCGATGTTGGTGCCGGTTTGCTGGCCGATGCCATGGCCGAAGGACAACGCATCCTGGTGGTGGGGGATTTCGATGCCGACGGCGCCACCAGTTGTGCCCTGTTCATGCTTGCCATGCAGGCTTTCGGGTATGGTGATGTCGGCTTTCTGGTCCCCAACCGTTTTGAGTACGGGTATGGCCTGACTCCGGAAATCGTGGCGGTCGCACAACAGCAGGCCCCGGACCTGATTGTCACGGTCGACAACGGCATCGCCAGTCATGATGGCGTCAACGCGGCAGTTGCAGTCGGTATAGACGTGCTGGTGACAGATCACCACTTACCCGGCAATACGCTTCCCGATGCGCACTGCATCATCAACCCCAACCTGGCGGAGTGTGAATTTCCCAGCAAGGCACTGGCAGGCGTTGGTGTGGTGTTTTACCTCATGTCTGCGTTGCGGGCGACCCTGCGTGAGCGCGGCTGGTTTGCCCGGCTTCAGCTCACTGAACCCAATATGGCCCGTTTCCTGGACCTGGTTGCCCTGGGCACCGTGGCTGATGTGGTGCCGCTGGACCAGAACAACCGGCGTCTGGTGCGCCATGGCCTGGGCATTATCCGCAGCGGTCATGGCCGGCCGGGTATCCAGGCGCTGCTTGATGTTGCAGGCCGCAATTACCGGACCGTGGTTGCCAGTGACCTGGGCTATGCCGCCGGTCCGCGCCTGAATGCGGCCGGGCGCCTGGATGACATGACGCTTGGCATCGACTGCCTGCTGGAAGAAAGCCCGGCACGCGCCCGGGACATGGCCATGCAACTGGATGCCCTGAACCGGGACCGGCGCCAGATCGAACAGACCATGCAGGACCAGGCGCTGGCCGCCCTGGATGAACTGGACATCGACTATGAAACCCGATTCGGTTTGTGCCTGTATGACCCCGACTGGCACCAGGGGGTGATCGGCATCCTGGCGTCGCGCATCAAGGAACGTTTTCATCGCCCCTGCATAGTCTTTGCCGATACCGGAGAGGAGAGTGACGAGAATCGCATGATCAAGGGCTCCGCCCGCTCCATCGAGGGTGTTCACATTCGCGATGTCCTGGATGCCGTGGCCACGCGCCATCCTGAATTGCTGCAGAAATTCGGCGGTCATGCCATGGCGGCCGGTCTGGCGATTCGACATGCCGACCTGCCGGCCTTTACCGCAGCCTTTGAAAAGGTGTTACAGGGTGAAATCGAACCTGAGATGCTCGAACAGGCCACCTGGGTGGATGGCGAACTGGCGCCCGATTGTTTTTCCCTGGAATTTGCCAGTGAGGTCCGCGAAGCAGGGCCGTGGGGACAGCATTTTCCGGAACCGGTTTTCCAGGGGGAGTTTGTCGTGGTCAGTCAACGCATCGTCGGGGAAAAACACCTCAAACTGACACTGCAGGTTCCCGTGGCGGGGCAGGCCGGTACGGCAGGACCGTTGGTCGATGCCATCGCCTTCAATGTCGAGCCGACGTTGCTGACCACTGCCCTGACGCGCATCAGCCTGGCTTATCGCATCGACGTCAACGAGTTTCGCGGGGCGCGCAATGTGCAACTGGTGGTGGCAACGGTGCTGGACTACTCGTCCTGAAGACAAAGTACGCTGCTTCAGCTATCTGTACATACCGGTAAGGGAATTTGCCGGCATAAAAAAACCCGGCCAAGGCCGGGTTTTTTGACAACTGCCTGGACTGTAGTGATCAGTTGCCCAGGGAGTTGATGTAGGCAGAAACGTCTTCGATTGCCTGGTCATTCGGCAGGGTCTGGGCCATCGGGGCCATCTGCATGCCAAACGTGTCGTTCGGGTTGGTACCACGGATGCCTTTCTTGAAATTCTGCAGCTGACGGACCAGATACCATTCTTCCTGGCCGGCGATAGCCGGTGCATTCAGGGCTTCCTGGCCTTGACCATTGGCACCATGGCAGGCGCCACAGGTTGCGTAAAGGGCTTTACCGCGCTCCGGGTCACCGGCAGCCAGTGCGCTGTTGGACAGCATGGCAAACAGAGAAACGACGGCAGCGATTGCGACGGTTGCTTTCAACTTCATTGGGTTACTCCTGTTACTGGATATCACTGTGAAACTTTTTTATGAAACTTTTAGTAGGAACTATTAATTGGAACTATTAATCGAGACTATTAATTTGATCTTTCTCGTTTGTACGTATCTCGTGCGTCATTAGATGGCGATTTAACTGAACAAATTCTGAACGAACCACTAGATCAACAGCTGACTTTTTTGAAACGCGCACCGCAACCACGGGGTGTCCCTGATCCTCGAAAGCAGATGCCTTCATGTCATGCACAGGGAGTTTGCTTTGTAATTTATCTCGGCTGCCTGAACGGGGCGCGATTATACTAGGGTCGCCCTGAAAAATGCCAGTATGTCCTGGCCCGCATGGCTTGCATCTTGCGGCCCGCCCGGTAATATCTCCTGTTTTTTTGCTGTGGGAAAACCCGATGTCTATCAAGTCCGATAAGTGGATCCGCCGCATGGCCGAAGAACATGGCATGCTGGACCCGTTTGAGCCCAACCAGATCCGCGAAGTCGATGGCAGGCGGGTGATTTCCTACGGCACATCCAGCTACGGTTATGACGTGCGCTGTGCCAGTGAATTCAAGATTTTCACCAATGTCATGACCTCCAGCGTGGTGGACCCGAAGAATTTCGATGAAAACAGTTTTGTCAGTATCGAAGCCGACTCCTGCATCATTCCGCCCAATTCCTTTGCCCTGGCCCGCACCGTGGAGTATTTCCGGGTACCGTCCAATGTCCTGACCGTGTGCCTGGGCAAATCCACCTATGCCCGCTGTGGCATCATCGTCAATGTCACTCCGCTGGAGCCGGAATGGGAAGGGCATGTCACCCTGGAGTTTTCCAATACCACGCCGCTGCCCGCCAAAATCTACGCCAACGAAGGCGTGGCCCAGATGCTGTTCTACGAATCTGATGAACAGTGTGAAGTGACCTATAAGGATCGTAACGGCAAGTACATGGGCCAGACCGGGGTGACACCGCCGAGGTCCTGAGCCGGTTCCGGTCCAGCCTGGGCCGGGCTGCCCCAAATGCCGTTTATTTGCACGAAATTGCGGCACTATCTCATTGATTTTCCGGTATAATCTGCGGCCTTTTCCATGGAGGCTCAGTGGCACAAGGCATGCTTCAAGCACAACACCTGACTTGCGAGCGCGATGACCGGGTTCTGTTCCAGAATCTGGCCTTCAGTGTGTCTGCGGGACAGGCGGTGCAGGTGCAGGGCGCCAATGGCAGCGGCAAGACCACCTTGCTGCGCATCCTGTGCGGGCTCAATCACGACTATGAGGGCGATATCCTCTGGCGCGGTGAACCGATTCACAAGCAGAAGGCGGATTTCCGCAGCAGTGTTTTCTACTTGGGCCATGCACCGGCCATCAACAAGACGCTGACAGCGGCGGACAACCTGCGCTGGTTCTGCGCCTCCCGGGGCATCGCCAAACCTGCCGGCATTCGCGAGGCCCTGGCGGCCTTTGACCTGAATGGCTACGACGATGTGCCCTGTTACATGATGTCGGCCGGTCAACAGCGCCGCGTCAGCCTGGCGCGCATGAAGCTGGTCCCGGCCAGCCTTTGGATTCTCGATGAGCCATTCACGGCACTGGATAAAAAAGGCGTCAGTGAACTGGAAGCCCTGCTGTCCGACTTCGTCGGCGCGGGTGGGGCGCTGATGCTGACCACACACCATAGCCTGCAGATGCAGTGTCCGGTGTCAGCCATTGACCTGGATGCCTGGAAACCCGGAGCCCGTCATGACTGAACCGGCCGCCCTGGGACTTGGCGGCGTCATGCGCGCCACCATCCGCCGTGAATTGCTGCTGGCCATGCGCTCACCCGGCGATGTCATCAATCCGCTGATGTTCTTCATTCTGGCCGTGGTGCTGTTTCCCCTCGGCGGCGGCGTTGAAGACGCCTTTCTCAGCACCATTGCCTCGGGCGTGATCTGGGTGACGGCCTTGCTGGCGGTCATGCTGTCCATGGACAGCCTGTTTCGCGCCGATTATGAAGACGGCAACCTGGAACAATTGCTCATGAGCCCGCAGCCCCTGTATTTCTTGGTATTGGCCAAGGTATTCAGTCACTGGCTCATGGCCTGCCTGCCCATCATTGTGCTAGCCCCGGTACTGGCGCTGATGCTGCAGATGCCGGCTTCGGGCATCACGGCACTGATGGTCAGCCTGTTGCTGGGAACCCCGGTATTGTGCCTGATCGGGGGCATCGGCATGGCGCTGACGGTGGGGCTTTCACGCAGTGGATTGCTGCTGGCTGTGTTAATATTGCCGCTGTATGTTCCGGTGCTGATTTTTGGTGCCGGGGTCGTGGATGCCGCCATCAATAACATGGCGTATTCAGGCCTGCTGGCCCTGATGGGCGCGATACTTGCCCTGGCCATCAGCCTGTCCCCTCTGGCAATTGTCGCCGCTCTGCGGATCAGCGTGAACTAATCGACTACAGGATTTACGGCATTAACGATGTGGCAATGGCTCTACAAACTCGGCTCCCCGAAATGGTTTTATGACCTGGGCAACCGCAGTCTGCCCTGGCTCTGGGGCGTTACCCTTTTCCTGCTCATCATAGGCGTGATCTGGGGGCTGGCTTTTGCGCCACCGGATTACCAGATGGGTGATAACTACCGGATCATCTACATGCATGTCCCTGCTGCCGGGCTCATGAAGGGCTGTTTCTACATGATGGCCCTGTGCAGTGCCGCTGTCCTGATCTGGAAAGTGAAAATGGCAGATATCGTGGCCAAGGCGATTGCCCCTATAGGGACCATGGCGACACTTCTCATGCTGGCCAGCGGTTCCCTTTGGGGGATACCTACCTGGGGCACCTGGTGGATATGGGATGCACGCCTGACCTCCTCGCTGCTGCAGTTTTTTATCTACATGGGCATTATCGTGCTGCGCTCCGCCTTTGACTCGCAGGACACGGCGGCACGTGCCTGTGCCGTACTGACCCTTGTCGGTGTGGTGAACATCCCCATAATTGAATATTCGGTGGAGTGGTGGAACACCCTGCATCAGGGGGCAAGTTCGCTGGGCATGCGTGATACCAGTGCCAATCCGCCGGAAATCTGGATTCCGGCCTTTTTCACAGGTTTCGGATTCATTGGTCTGTTTTTTATTGGTCTGATTTTGCGCAGCCAGAATGAAATTTTATGGCGTGAACGCCGTACTCAATGGGTACGCGATATTGTGACCGACACGGTTGATCACGGAGCCGCTGATGCCTGAGTTCCAGTTTGACGGTTTTAGCGCGTTCCTGGACATGGGTGGCTACGCCCTTTATGTCTGGCCGGTCTACATTTTGTTTGCAATGTTTTTTGTTATCACGGTGGTACCGCCGCTTCTGGGCCGTAAAAAAAGACTGAAGCAGCTCAAGGCCAGAATGGCCCGCGCGGATTTTGACAGGCACCACGACAAGAATAGTGAAGGGGAAAGTCACTGATGCTGGCACACAGGCAACAACGACTGGCGATTGTCCTGTTTATCATTTTCGGTACTGCCATTGCGGTAGGGCTGGTGCTCGTTGCACTCAACGAAGGCATCAATGTGTTCTATACGCCGACGGAAGTGTCTGAGGGTGCCGTACCCGGTAACCAGAATTTCCGCATCGGCGGCATGGTGAAGATGGGCAGTGTCATCAAGGACGGTTTGGAGGGTGCTGAAGTGAATTTTCTAACCACCGATTTCTGCAACGATGTGCTGGTCAGCTACTCAGGGCCGTTGCCTGACCTGTTTCGCGAAGGACAGGGTGTGGTCGCCGATGGCTATATCGATGACGGCGGCATATTTCAGGCTACTCAGATTCTCGCCAAACATGACGAAAACTATATGTCCGCCGAAGTGAAGGCCTCCCTGGAAGCGGCGGAGGACAAAGACGTGAAGGTATGTAACCAGTGATTCCCGAACTCGGCAATTTCTCCCTGGTGCTGGCGCTGAGCCTGTCCATTCTGCTCAGCGTGTTGCCCATGGTGGGGGTGTATCGCAACAACCCGTTGTTGATGACCCTGTCGCGGCCTTTGTGTGCCGGTATCTGGGTGTTCATGGTGGTCAGTTTCGGCTGCCTGGCCCATGCCTTCCTGAATGATGATTTCTCCGTGCGCTATGTCGCCAGCAACTCCAACAGCCTGTTGCCGTGGTTCTACAAATTCACCGGTGTCTGGGGCGGTCATGAGGGCTCGCTGCTGCTGTGGGTGCTGATGGTGGCCTCTTGGACCTATGCCGTCAGCTTGTTCAGTCGCAACCTGCCGCTGGATATCCTGGCCAGGGTGTTGTCGATCATGGGCATCATCAGCGTCAGCTTTCTGGTGTTCATGCTGCTGACCTCCAACCCGTTTGACCGCCTGATGCTCAACCCGCCCGCAGACGGTACTGACCTGAACCCGCTGCTGCAGGACTTTGGCCTGATCGTGCACCCGCCAATGCTCTACATGGGGTATGTGGGTTTTTCCGTGGCCTTTGCCTTTGCCATCACAGCGCTGCTGACCGGCAAACTGGATGCGGCCTGGGCACGCTGGACCCGGCCATGGACCAATGCCGCCTGGGCTTTCCTAACGCTGGGTATTGCTCTGGGCAGCTGGTGGGCCTACTACGAACTGGGTTGGGGCGGCTGGTGGTTCTGGGATCCGACCGAAAACGTGGCCTTCATGCCCTGGCTGGTGGGCACGGCCCTGATTCATTCCCTGGCGGTGACCGAAAAGCGTGGCGTCTTCAAGAGCTGGACGGTGCTGCTGGCCATTGCAGCATTCTCCCTGAGCCTGCTGGGCACGTTCATTATCCGTTCCGGCCTGATTACTTCGGTCCATGCCTTTGCCGTTGATCCCGAACGTGGCCTGGTGCTACTCGCCATTCTGCTGGTGGTCATCGGGGCTTCGCTGTTTCTGTATGCACTGCGCGCGCCGGTTGTGAAGGGCACGGCCAGCTATACCATGACTTCGCGCGAAGTGTTCCTGCTGATCAACAACATCCTGCTGGTGGTGTCCACGGCCGGCATCCTGCTGGGCACGCTGTATCCGCTGATTCATGAAGCGATCAACGGGGAAGCCAACATGGTCTCGGTAGGCCCGCCGTATTTCAATACGATCTTCCTGCCATTGATGGCACTGCTCACCGTGTTCCTCACCATTGGTTCAATTTCGCGCTGGAAAAAGACATCAACGGCATTCCTGAAAGACCAGCTGGTCAAGGTTGCTGTCGCCAGTGTGCTTCTGGGCATCGTGCTGCCGTTATTCATTACTCGGGAAGTGAACCTGTCCATCTTCCTGGCGGTTAGCCTGGCGCTGTGGATTGTGTTCGGCATAGCGCGTGACCTGGTCACAAAATCAGCCAACAAGGACTCTCTGGTAAAGGGCCTGAAAAGCCTCAGCCTGAGCTATTACGGCATGCAACTGGCCCATCTCGGGTTTGCCGTCATTATTCTTGGCATCTGCCTGACCAGCCATTACAGCGTCGAGCGTGACGTGCGCCTGGCACCGGGACAGGGTATCGAGATTGGCAGTTATGAATTCATTTTCCAGGGCGTGGTCGATGCACCCGGTCCTAACTACCGCGCAGAAGCCGGCACGGTGGATGTCCTGAAAAACGGCCGTCCCTACATGACCCTGCATCCGGAAAAGCGTACCTATTTAGCCACCGGTGCGGTGCAGACTGAGGCAGATATCGATGTCGGCTTTTTCCGCGACCTGTTTGCCGCCCTGGGCGATCCGCGCGGGGAGGGTGCCTGGGTTGTTCGCATTCACCTGAAGCCTTTTGTG
>Ga0181552_10002177_pt1 | contig 14459 bp, 10 predicted proteins | sample 011ome_18_FD_130583 | JGI IMG/M metagenome (GOLD analysis project Ga0181552, IMG submission 130583) | Coastal salt marsh microbial communities from the Groves Creek Marsh, Skidaway Island, Georgia - 011501BT metaG (megahit assembly) | ecosystem: Environmental > Aquatic > Marine > Intertidal...
GCGCGATGCCGTCGACGCACGCGCCGGGGCACGCGAGAGCACCGACGACGTCATCTCGAGCTTCGGCATCTGATGCCACCGCACCGGCGACGACGCGATACGGCGTGCGCGAGCGCACGTGGACATGGCGAGGTCACACGATTCGTTACACGCTGAGCGGGGAAGATCGCGCGGGGGAGGTGCCAGTGGTGTGCGTGCACGGGTTCGGAGGGAACGCGGACCACTGGAGGCGAAACGTAAACGCGTTGGGCGCGACTCGGCCGACGTATGCGATCGATCTCTTGGGGTATGGGTACAGCGATAAGCCGAATCCTATGAATGTTGAGCAGAATTCGATATACAATTTTGAGAATTGGGCAGAGCAGTTGGAGGATTTTAGGGGTGAAGTCGTCGGCGGCCCGGCTTTTTTGGCGTGCAACTCTGTCGGCGGCGTCGCTGGATTGCAAACGGCGGTAAATGCGCCAGAGAAAGTGCGTGGGGTCGTATTGATGAATATTTCATTGCGTGGACTGCACATCACTAAGCAGCCGGCGTTTATGAGACCGTTTGTGAGTGCGTTACAGCGTACGTTGCGCGAAACGTCCATAGGACGCCAATTTTTCGGCACCGTCGCCAAGGCGGACACCGTGAAGAAAATCTTAAAAGAAGCCTACGGAGACTCTGAGCAAGTCACGGATGAATTAGTAGAAGCGATTTTAACTCCTGGTTTACGCCAAGGCGCGGCAGAGGTGTTTTTGGACTTCATTTCCTACTCTGGCGGTCCATTACCAGAAGATTTGTTGCCAAAGTGCGCGCCGCCGGTGCGCATGTTTTGGGGAGATAAAGACCCGTGGGAGAACATCAATGAAGGTCGTAAGCTCTACGCGCAATACGCTGATAAATTTATTCCCTTAAAGGGCGTCGGACACTGTCCGCAAGACGAAGCGCCTGAATTAGTAAACGCATTGCTCGAAGATTTCATGCGCGAGTACTCGCCCGCGAACGCGTAAACAAACAATGTAACGAAGAAAAAATGAAAAATGCTCGCGCATCACGTGGTCATGCCTCTTGAAATTCACCAACAGCATCATGGCCGGCGTTCTTGTCGTTGGGTTCCGATAGTACGAAAGCGGATATTCTTTTCATCGAACCGCCGAAACGGCTCGCGTCAATCGAAAGAAGACCAGGTACAAGATTCGTCATCACCCACCGCCAAGCGAGAGCCATTGCTGCTGCTGCAACCTACTAGAAGCATCATCTCGATCCAATAATACGAATGCTTGTGTCGATAATCATTACAAGAACCTCCACAGGTCAATTCGGCTCGTGGCTCCTAAACCGCGAGAATCTTAGAAGGACGCTTACGCCGACGGTTCATCCTTGACAATGTCAGAGTCACCCGGGTCGGTGACAGACATGCAAGACACGCGGTAGTAACGACCGCACGCCGTACCGAGGTCAACGTTGTCTACAATTCGCACGTACATAAAACACGCAGCAGTCAGTCTCGAGTTTGCGCAATCAACGTCATTTCGCTTCTAGGGCTTTGCCGCGCGTCGCTCGCGAGTCAATCAATCACACGTACTTCCAGCGTAGTGGTGCACACCAGTCTTCGCCAACATCGCATAGTACTCAATCTCAGACTTTCTCAACGCCGGGCAGTTGTTGGAGATCAACACCAACTTGGATTGTCCGCGGCGAAGCGTCTTCAACGTCGACTTGTACCCGAGGGTGTAGCGCCCAGAGCGCATGACGAGCTGAATGCGCGAGTTCATGCCCTCGGCAGCCTTCTTAGATCCTTGCTTGGGAGCCATGATTACAGTTGTGCGTTGCCTGGTGTTGTGTCTGTGTGAGCCTTCTTAAGTGTTTTCAAACACCGCTGACGTCGACGACAAAGGGCAAACGTTGATTTGTGAGGCCGATCGGCCGCCGCACCCCGCGGGGTTGTGCACGAATGCAATCGACCAATCACGACCACATCACGGAGGGGTACATGCAAAGGTTACGCTTTTGAGTGGGTACATACGAGGCTATGTTTACCAAGTCACGATTGGTCAATCGCAGAGGGACTCGGGATTCTTTGGGGTCGTGATTGGTCACGGGCGTTTGTGTTCGGTTCGGGGTGTTGGCGCGGCGTTCGCGTCAGATTCACGCGCCGCACGCCCGGTCGCCGTGCGCGTCGCCCGCGCGTGTCACCGTCGCCGTCGCGGTCGTCGTCGCGCGCGATGGATCGCGCGCGCGCGGACCCGCCCGATCGCGGTCGGCGCGACGACGCCCCGTCGACATCGGCGCGGCGGATGCCCACGGACACGATGATGCGTGGTCCCGACGACGCTGTCGCGGGGTGTGGCGCGCGAGGACGCGCACGAGGCGACGGGAGGACGCGCGCACGCGCGTGGTGTGCGTTGATTGTCGCGTGCGCGTGCGCGGTGACGGCGCGGACGGCGATGGCGGGCGAGGCGAGTGGGGGATTGGGTGTCAACACCAAATGGCCGACGATGACTGCGAGGCGCGAGGACGAGGGCGCGTACGGCGGTGATGCCGTGCGCGATGTGCGAGTGACGAGTGAGGATATAGAGAGCATGTCTGCGTTTGGTGTGATGGATGACGAGGCGTTGGCGAGGATTGTGGGTGACGAGAGCGAGGATGATCCAGACGTGCTCGCGGAGGGGTCGGTGGAAGACGAAGACGCGGGCAACGAAGAGGACGATAGCAAAACACAGAAGACGGCCACGCGGAGGTTTGCGGCGCTAGGAGTGGCGCGCGTGGAGCCGACGCGACCGGATGACGCGCTCGCGGCGATGCGCGCGGCGCTCGAAGCGGAATACGACGACGAGGCGTCTTCGTCTGGTTTGGGCGTCGATATCGCTCGCGAGGGCGACAATGACGCGTCGTATGTAGACCGCACGCCGCGTGGTGTGCGTAGTAGCGCGCAACCGCCATCGACGTCTTCTGTATCGGCGTCGCAAGCGCCGGTGATTTCAAAACCGTTGGAGGCGTACGTGGCGAGGCACGCGAGCGGCGCACTCGCGCCGAGCGCGCACGGAGGATTTCCCGTGCTCGTTCCGGGATCTACGAAGGATGTGCGCCCGCAAGCCAAGCGTCGCGATGGATGGGTGTTGAGCTGGAGCGATGAATTCGATGGAGATACTTTGGATACGACGAAATGGCAACCCAAGGTGAATGCGAGCGCGCCCGGATTGGAGCGTCACGGCGGTCAGCAGCAGTGGTACACGCCAGATATGTGCAAGGTTGTCGATGGCGCGCTCGTGCTCGCCACGCGGCGGCGTGAGGGTGTGATGAACATGGCTACCAAGACGGGCGTGAACCGTGGGAATGGCGAAGGATATCCATTCTTATCGTGCTGGGTGGACACAAAGGATACATTTACGCAAACGTATGGCAGAGTGGAAATCCGGGCTAAAATTCCTGACACGACGTGCCCAGGAATTTGGCCTCAGCACTGGATGCTTCCTAATCCTGCGACAAGTGTACCTAAGCAAGCGTGCTGGCCGCTCGGGGGGCAAATAGATGTCATGCAATCGTACGGCAAGGGTCGAGGCGGTCCGGGGACGCGCGCCGGGACGGTGGAATCCGGCTACCACTTTGCCCCACAAGGCGAATGCGGAGTTGATGGCTACGCTCGGAGTGCGTACCCAGCGCCGCTCGCTGACAAAGTTGACTTTAGCGATGGATTCCACACGTTCGCCGTGGAATGGAGCAAAGAAACGTTGACGTTTTTCGTCGACGGGCACGTCGTGAACGAGTTGTCCCAATTCAATGTGCCGATTATTCCGCGGTGGCCATTCTATTTGATTTTGAACACGGCTGTGTCTCCGTTCGGCATGCCCGAAGCCCTGGATCAGTGTGCGGATGATATGTTTCATTATGTCGATTACGTGCGCGTGTACAAGCGCGCTGCGGTTCGCTTGAGTTCGGATGTGTGGCACTTTTTGACGTTTTCCGTCGTCGTGCTTGTGTCGTTTATTCTCATCAGCATCTTTGCTTTGCGCGGTGCATACAATCGCGATGATGAGATATTCTACACTACGCGTGACGAATACGGCGTAGAGTACAAGAAACCCATCAAGCAATTCGCGTACGACGTCAACGACGACGACGAAACCGCATCGTTTGGCCGACAAAAGCCGCGCAATGAAAAAATCGGCGCCGCGACGCCGCTCATCGGCGACGTTGTCCTAGCCCTGCCAGATGACGGTACCGGTCGATATCAACACAGCGGACGATTTGGCATGTCTACGATCCGTCGTCGACCGTTGCCGCCATCGCAGAGTAACCGCGGGTATTACGCTGACATTTGGTCCAGAGACGCCGACGAACGCGCCGACGAATCCTCGCGCGCGCAGCGTCGGCGTCAAGCCAAAGAGCGAGAGCGTCACCTCCACTAATAGCGCTAGCATTAGCACAGATTGTTATTACATGTTGTAGAACTAATTTACGCCCGCCCACCCCGGCCACGACCGAGCATACTATTCGGATTCGCTCCACGTCCGCGTCCACGTCCGCGCCCGCCGCTGATTTTCTTTGGTTTGAGTCCCGTGACCAGCTCTGCCTCCAACGCCGCCTCCCGCGCAAAGTCCGCCAACGTCGCATCTGCCTTTGCACTCGCCGCTCGAGCGTCGCGCAGCGCCGCTTGCACCTTTGCGTCCGCGTTCGTCGCCGCGTTCGCCGCCTCGGCGTCCCGACACGTCGAGCACCGCCTCGCGTCTGCCGACTTGCTATTCAACTGCGCGCGCGAAAACCCTGACGCAGGCTTCTCAACCTTACACACCGAACACGCATACAACGTCCCGTCGTCGTCTGCTATGCGCATCGCCGACAGCGCGCGTTCGGCGGCTTGAGCGCTCTCGACGCAACGTTTGCACTTTATAACAGCGCTCGCGTCGGCTCGGCGTTTCTGTTGCATCTTGGCGCTGAATTCCATCGCGGGAAGGGACGTGCGTGAGCACTGCGCGCAATCGAACGATCCGTGCCATTGGCTCGGATCGGCGTTGGCGCTCACGCCGAGCGCGGAAGTGGGCATGTTGAGAAGTGAAGCTGAGCGTCGTATAACAAATAAGCAAAGTCTGTAAACGCTCGGCGTTTCGTTCAATAGTGTCGTGTGTGTTTTAGTGTGCGGTGTGCGGTGTACATGTGCGTCCGCGCGCACGGCGCGCCTTCATTCGTCAGCTGGTGATGAAAAATCAAAGCTATTCTCTCATCTTTCGAAACCAACCGACTGAAGAGCGCGCGCGCGCGCGAAGGCGACGTTTTTTGGCGTCGTCGTCATCCTCGACGCGGCGTGAAAACCAACCAACCTAGTTGTCATCGTTCCAAATCCCTTCATCATCGTACACAAACTGCGCACCAACCATATACGCATCGTTCTCCGCATCATATTCTGCCTTGACGCGCTTCACCGGAATCGATACCGCGTACATTGTCCCGAGCTCCGCGTCCGTCTCCATGGACACGTCCACGCTTTGCTGCTCGTCCAAATCAACAAACTGCCCAACCACCTCAACGATCCGCATCTTCATCTCATCCATAGAATCCTCATTCATCGTACATCGATCAGCGACTAGGATCATCCGTAAGCGCTTCTTCGCCTCTTGTCGCGCCGTGTCCTCGGCGCTCGGCGGGAAGAAGATTCTATACGCCATCTTCATCTTCCCCCAAAACGTCTCCTGCGCCTCAGCTTGACGAGCATCAGAGTCCGCGTCGGCAAACATGCGCGCGCGAGCGATCGCACGAGACCGCACGCGGTGCTGCGATGACGACGCGAACGACGACGACGCGCGCGGGACCACCGAACACGATGCCGATCGCATCGTCGCCATCCGATCGCACGGTGTCGATCGCGCGCGCAGCGTCGTCGCCGTCATCGACATCATCGTCGCTCGCCGCGGTGTGATGCGGAACACAAGAATTTGAAACTGCGCGTGGGCGTCGCGTGCGCTCGCGCGCGCGGAGCTGTGCCGAGCGGCGCGGTCAACGCGGATGCGTGTGGAACATCCATCGACGTCCGAGGGACTCGGTGCGTGGTCATGATTGGTCGATTTTGAATTTTTGAATGCGCGCATCCGAGCGCGAGGACACATCAACCGCGTTCGCCATCGTGCGCCGGTACACCGCGACGCGCGAATCGCTCGCCGCGCGTAGCATCGCACGTCGACGCCGCGCTCGTCGTTGTGTGCGTATACTCGCACGCGGACGCGACGCGAGCGATGGAACCGGCGAATAAGAAGGCTAAAAAGGTTGACGTCGCGGATGACGTCGAGGAGAATGCGTCGGTGACGACGACGGTGCATGCGTTGGCGAACGCGCAATCGACGTCTGCGGAGGCGTCGTATGATGATCTTACCGGTGCCGCACTTACTGGGCTCGATGCCGATGCGTTGGCGGCGGAGGAGGAGCTCACGAAGGCGCGGGCGAGGGAGGAGGAGGAGGCGCGACGTCGGGACGCCGAGGCGAGCGCCGGGGCTGGGCCGTTGGATGATAAGAAGTTTAAGCAGCTCGATGCGCTTTTGGATCAGACGACGATTTATAGTCAGTTCTTAAGTGAACAGATGGATACGTTGGATGAAGAGGTGGATGCGGATGGTAATCCGACCGGGGTGAAGAAGAAGAAGAAGAAGATGACCGAGGCGGAGGAGCTCGCGGCGACCAAGGCGTTTTTACCGCTCATGTCTGGTTCGATGCGTGATTATCAATTGAAGGGTGTGAAGTGGTTGATTTCTTTGTATCAGAATGGTTTGAATGGGATTTTGGCCGATCAGATGGGTCTCGGGAAGACGGTGCAGACGATTGGGTTCTTAAGTCACCTGCGCTCCAAGGGGATTTTGGGACCGTACTTGGTCATCGGACCGTTGAGCACGTTGTCAAACTGGGTGAGCGAATTTCAGCGATGGACGCCGGATATTCCCGTGCTTTTATATCACGGGAGTCGACAAGAGCGCGCGGAGAAGCGCATGGCGCACTTACCGACGTCGACGCCAATCAAGCCAGAGTTCCCCGTCATCGTCACGTCGTACGAAGTCGTCATGGCGGATCGCAAGTTTTTGCAAAAGTACAACTTCAAGTATTTGGTCGTGGACGAAGGGCACCGTTTGAAGAACTTTGATTGTAAACTCATTCGTGAGCTGAAATTCATTCCAGCTGGGAACAAGTTGTTGCTCACTGGCACGCCGTTGCAAAACAACCTCCCAGAGTTGTGGTCGCTGTTGCATTTTTTGCTCCCCGACGTGTTTAGTTCGTTGTCACAATTTCAATCGTGGTTTGACTTTACCGATAGCATCGGTAAGGAAGATGCGGCGGATATCACGGATTCGGACACCACCCGGAGCGAACACGAGCATCGGGCCAAGGTGGTGAACAAATTGCACGGTATTTTGAGACCATTCTTGTTGCGACGCTTGAAGGGCGACGTCGAGCTCTCGCTGCCACGCAAGAAAGAAATTCTTCTCTACGCGCAAATGGTCCCCAAGCAGCGCGAGTTCAACGACGCGCTGGTGAACAAAACCATCACCGAGCTGTTGGAGAAGTTTGCCGCGGGAAGCGCGGTTCCAATCGGGCACACCGCGGTGAACAACATGCTCATGCAGTTGCGTAAGAATTGCAATCACCCCGATCTCATCACGGGCGGCCTCGACGGATCAATCATGTTTCCTTCCGCCGACGAACTCGTCGAGCAATGCGGTAAGATGAGATTACTCGATCGATTGATGAAGAAACTTCGCGCTCGCGGCCACAAGGTGCTGATTTTCTCGCAAATGACGAGAATGTTGGATTTGTTGGAGTCGTTTTTCCAACAACGCAACGAGCCGGTGTGCCGCATCGACGGGAGTGTAAAGCAAGAGGATCGTCGCGACGCCATCGCCAAGTTCAACAGTGATCCGAACTTCGGCGTGTTCTTACTTTCCACTCGCGCTGGCGGTCTCGGAATCAATCTCACCGGTGGTGACACGGTTATTATTTACGACTCTGATTGGAACCCGCACCAAGATTTACAGGCGATGGATCGCGTGCACAGAATCGGTCAAACAAAGCCCGTGCACGTCTATCGCCTCGCCACGGCGAAATCTGTCGAAGGCAAGATGTTGAAAAAGGCTGCGGGTAAGCTCGCACTCGAAAAGCTCGTTGTCACCGGCGGGCAATTCAAGCAAGATAAGTCTCAAAGCAAGAAGGAATTCGGCGCCGACGAACTCGTCGCCCTCCTCAAGGGCGACACCGGCGTCAACGACGAAGACTTACCTCAAAGCGCAGACATCTCCGACAAAGATCTCGACGTCATCCTCGACCGTCGCGACTTGCTCGGACTCATTCCCCCGAATCCGTGCTCTGGTGTGGGCTGGGAAGACGCCGAAGACCGATCCGGGATGTCCCTCCTGGGCAACATTTCGGACGCAAACGCCAAGTAGACAAACGCACGGCGAAACACAATACACAATACCACCATCCCATTCCACCAAAACCCATGGAACACACACAATATACATACATTGTTTTCATTCTTATCACCATCATCACACGTTCGCGCGTGCCTCGCAACCGAAACCGTCGTCGACGCCCGACTCGACATCAAGCCTCAGTCGCCGCGCGGCTCCCTCCTCACTCATGCACGCGCCTCGCGCGCGCGTTCGCCATGCCAAACGCCAAACCCGTCAAAATCAGAAGCGACTTTGACACCAACGCATCGAACGCGCCCGTGGTGCACGCCAAGTACACGTCCGCCGATGCGCTTTTGCTCCCGCGCATTCAAGCCTTCGCGCGCAGCCGCCAGAACGCTCCGAGCGCATTGCGCGACCTCGACGAGGTCGTGGCGCATCTGCGCGAAACATACAGACAGTACGCGAGAAAAGCATTGAATCCATTTAAGCGCGCTGTGGTGAAGGCGATCGCGGAGTGTGAGCGACGGGATGATGCGAAGAAGGCGAAGGCTGGAGCGGACGACGACGACGACGACGACGTCAGAGCGTTCGGGCGAATGAGCGGCGAGTGTTCGGATGATCACCCGGATGAGAGTTCGAGTGGCGAGTATGAAACGGATGAAGACGATAGCGAGTCGTCGAGCGGGTCTGAGACGTCGTCGGAGAGTGATGAGGATGACGGGGACGCTTCCGGTGGCGCGAAAGGCGAAAACGCGGCTACGACGACGACGACGACTATTACAGGTGGCGCGAGCGGGAGTACGGTGCGGGAGGCGGCGACTGTACGGCCTGCGTTTGCGGCACCAGAGGTCGTCGCTGCTGCGGCGCAGAGGGCTTTGAAGCTGGAAGAAGAGGAACGCGCGCTCGCGGGGACAAAAAAAGCGACAACGTCAGAGGCGAGCGCGCATGAGCGCGCCGTACGCGCCGTTGCTGAAGCCAAGGCGAAGGGAAATTCGATACAGATAAATGACCGAGGAGTGAAGATTGAACATGTGTCAAAGAAAAAGCGTGAGAAAAAGGGGAAGAAAGGAAAAGGTCATCGAAGAAAGCGTAGTGGCCGCGCGGGGAGCGACAGTGAAAGCTTGGATGAAGACGATTTCGGTCGAACGAACAACGCAGTCAAGGCGTTCGCGCAAATGACGACGCCACGCTCGGTACGGTTGACCGACTTGGGTGGCATCGAAGACTCGCTCGTAGCGATTCGTGAGTTGATTCTGTGTCCGTTGATGCACCCAGAGCTTTACGCGTGGCTCGGCGTCGATCCTCCGCGCGGCGTGCTTCTGCACGGACCGCCTGGATGCGGGAAGACCACTTTAGCGCACGCCATTGCACAAGAAGCAAAGGTACCATTCTTCTCCATCGCCGCCACTGAGATTGTGAGCGGGATGAGCGGTGAGTCAGAGGCGAAAATTCGAGAATTGTTCACCACCGCTGCCGCGCACGCGCCATCCATCATCTTTATTGACGAAATCGATGCCATCGTGCCTAAACGCGAAAGCGCGCAACGTGAAATGGAGCGTCGCATCGTCGCACAGTTATTAGCATCGATGGATGAGTTACAATCATCCGTATCCAACGCAGATGAAGTCGACCGTTTGGCACGATGTCGCCGACACGTCACCGTCATCGGCGCGACGAATAGACCAGACGGCATGGATGCTGCCCTTCGTCGCGCCGGTCGCTTTGATCGCGAAATCATGCTTGGAATTCCCGATGAAGCCGCACGCGAGCGCATCTTGCGCGTACAAGCCACAAAGTTACGCCTGAGCGGGGATTTGGATTTACGCGACATTGCCAAGAAAACGCCAGGCTATGTCGGCGCGGATTTATCCGCGCTCGCTAAAGAAGCGGCGGCATCTGCCGTGACGCGCATTTTCCAGAAACTCAACGCTGACGCTGAAAACGGCGACGCCGCGAAAGATGCAACCATGGACGACGCCGGAACTACCGCCACGACTACCGAGCATAAAGAAATCAAGCTCGCTACCGGCAGACTCGCAGACCCGCGCGCGTTGACTGAGCTCGAACTCGAGGACTTGGCCATCACCATGGACGACTTCACCTCGGCGCTCACGCGCGTACAACCATCCGCACAGCGCGAGGGTTTCACCACCACTCCCAACGTCACCTGGGACGACGTCGGTTCGCTCACGGAGATACGCGAAGAGCTCAGATTTAGCATCGCCGAACCCATCGCCCATCCCGAACGCTTCCAAGCCATGGGTTTGAACATTTCCACCGGCGTGCTTCTCTACGGTCCACCCGGATGCGGGAAGACATTGGTCGCCAAAGCCACCGCGAACGAGGCGTGCGCGAATTTTATCTCCATCAAAGGCCCAGAGTTGCTCAACAAGTACGTCGGGGAGAGCGAACGGGCGGTGCGGACGTTGTTTCAACGCGCGCGTTCGGCGAGCCCGTGCGTGTTGTTCTTTGACGAAATGGATTCCCTTGCGCCGCGCCGCGGAAGCGGTGGCGATAACACCTCTGCTGAGCGCGTGGTTAATCAACTGTTGACGGAAATGGATGGACTCGAGGCGAGAAATGCGACGTTTTTGATTGCGGCGACGAATAGGCCGGATATGATTGATCCTGCCATGCTTCGCCCCGGACGTTTGGATAAATTATTGTACGTGCCGTTACCACCAATGGATGGACGGGTGGCGATTTTAACGACATTGACGCGTAAAACTCCAATCGCACCGGAGGTAAACATCGCACGCATCGCACAGAGCGCGTCGTGCGATGGGTTTAGCGGCGCGGATTTGGCGGCGCTCGTACGTGAGGCGTGCGTCGCGGCGTTGAAATCGATGACCATCGATACCTCAACCCCGCTCGTTACGATGGAACATTTCCAAGACGCCTTCACAAAAGTCCAGCCGTCGGTGAGTAAGAGTGATCACGCGCGTTACGATGAGCTCAGGCGAAAGCTTCGACGCGAGTGCGGCAGCATCAACAAGGCGCCGCGGCGTTCGGAATCCGTCGAAAACCTTCGCGCGTCAACCAAGCCGAATAAACGCATTCGTGACGACGACGATACCGGCGACGGCGATGCGCCTGAACTCGCCACGACGTAGTCCGTACCATTGTGTGATTATAAGCCAAACCAAACCAACCATCGATACATAGTCATATACGCGCGAGGCTCTAAATCCCCTAATCCCTAAATCTAAAAATTCCTCTCCGAGACGTTCGAATTATCTCGACGAGTTACGAACCAAGGCAACAGGGACTCCATGATTTATCGCATGACGCATCATAATACCTATATAGACTTTAATACATTGTGATACGTATAGATATAAAGTCTTTGCTGGAAAAGGAAATCACACTCATAGATCATCCCTGAGTGGGTCCCTTGAGTCGTTAACTCGTGAGGAATTGAAACATTATAACTAGATATAAGGTTTAGAGTTTAGGAAAAAGATCGACTCGAGTCATAATTGGTCGACGTGTAGGGACTCCATGTCGGAAAATTCGATTGCGGTTGACAGCTCTGAAGAATAGTTTGATGTTTTGGGGAAACTCGACACCGTGACGCGAGATTGACGCCGACGAGTGTGAAACGATGAGATATGCGATACATGTGTATTTTAAACTCTTCTGTGTGGCGCGTCGATGTGCATCGATGCGTCGTCGTCGCGTATGCGGTGTTTGTGGTCGCCGCGGGCGCGGCGGCGGGCGGTACCCGGGGAGCGGCGCCGACGCGTCGACGAAGTACACGGCGCTCGATGTTCTTGTGTTCTAATGTACAATCTATTATTTGGCTAGTAAACATGTCGCGCGCGTGTTCACACAGGGGGTTGTCACTCATTCGCGACTACTTGACGACTGCGCCGCGGATGTAGAAGAGAGACGTTTCGGCTGCGGCTCATCCGTCGAGCGGTCTCGGCGATGCTTCTTATGTCTCTTCTTCCGTGCCTCCTGTTCAGCCAGTGCCTCGACCTCGTGTATTTGTTCGCACGCCGCGCGTAGCGCTCTGAGTACGTCTGGGTCTTCGGAATTAATCGGTAGCGGATGCTCCGAAGACGAGGGCGCGTCGCACGCCGGGCACGTCTTCGCCGTCGCCGCGTCTCGCCCTCCAGCAACCGCTTTCACCGCCGCCGCGCTTAATACGCACCCACACGGCCGCATGGCGACGAAATCAACCCCGCTCGTGGCTTTCACGCCGCGTATCGGACACTCAAAGCCATCACCATCTTTGCTTTGCGTCGGGTGAACGTCAAAAAAATCCTTTGCGCTACGCAAATGTCTCGTCGCCTTGGACTTTTTCTCATCACCCAACACGTTCGCCACCATGAACGTCGACTCCTTGGTGGTAAATTTTCCTAATTTTCCCAAAATAAACTCTACGATCGTTTGCTTGTCGTACAATCGCCCTAAACGGCACGCGCACACGCCTCGCGACGCGCTGAGCTCCGCCCCAGTCAACGCGCACGAGGACCATGCCGACGTCCTCGCCACCGCACGCTCGACCGTCTCGCCCTTGTGCACGAAATTCGACCCAATGCACCCACCGCGCGTGCTTCGCGACGCCTCAGCGGTGTTTAACGCCCAAGATGCGCCGCGAAGTATGTCGGCGCGCGTCGCCGTAGTCCCACCGTCCAAACCCATGCGGCGCTCTACTTCCCCTTGACCGCGCGCACACACGCACGCAACGCTTCAAACTCGCGCACGCAATCGTTCTTGGCGATATCCGCCGCCTTCCCACGCACGCACGCGGCGTATGTCGTCACCTATTCGACGAATCAATACCAGAATCACAATCACGTGAGTGTCAGTCACCAACCTTTCGTCGTCGTTATCGTCGTCGTCGTCGCACGCGCATCGCATCGCATCGCATCGCATCGCACCTGCGGCGCACACGCTGAAGACGCCGCGAACAACCTCGCGAGCGGTGACGGCGCGCGCGAAGGCATCCAATCGACGCGCGAACGTGAATGAAGCGTGAATGAAATGCAAGTAACGGTTTCACACGTCGTCGCGCGCCGCACCTGTGCACGCCCGCCATGCTCGCGACGCACGCGCACGCGTGTGTACCGCGCGTTCATACCGCGCGATCGTCCGTTCGTGGTCGATTCGGCGCGCGAACGGCGCATCATGACGCCGCACCATCGATCGCGCATCGCCGCGCGCGATGGCCCGTGGCGCGACGCGTCGCCGCGCGATCGGCGGCGCAGGACGACGACGCGGCCGATGTATTGGTGATCGCCCGTCGCAGCGCGCTCGCGCTCGTCGGCGTCGCGCTCGCGCCGCTCGCACCGGCGCCGGCGCTCGCCAAGCTCAGCGGCGGTCCCACGGGCGGCATTCCCATCGAGCAGTTTCAAGAAATCCCCGGCACGAAGCCGCCGATTCTGTATTACGACTTGAAAGGCGCGAGCGGAGCGACTGGAGGCGTGCCCAAGGGTGCGCGCGTGGCGGTGCATTATGACTTGAAGTTTCGAAACATCACCATCGGGACGAGTCGGCAGGGCGCGGGCGTGACCGGAGGGACGCCGATTGGATTTAACGTCGGCGCGAAGTCTGGATCGCCCGGTGGGCCGTTTATTCCGGCGTTTAACGAAGGGATTAAGGGTATGGGCGTGGGGACGGTGCGACGGATGATTGTGCCTCCGGAGTACGCGTACGGGAATTTGGAGGTGCAGGAGATTCCGCCCGGGGCGACGATTACGTTGGATTTGGAGCTTTTGAGCGTAGCAAAGGATCCGATTCGTGGCGGCGTCGCCGGAGCGCAACAAGAAGAAAACTAGATGAGACCCCGTTTGCGTGGGATGACGAAGAAGAACAAGATTTTGAGAAGTTATAGGAGAAGGTTGAGTGGTGCCAGGTTTTAAAAAACGCTGAGACGTCTATCTAATAACAACTAACAACAACATCTTACTGTATTTACTTGAATTAGCTATACTTGACGAATACAATAACATCCTTGACTGTCGCATACCAACTTTCCAATTCCATGAACCACCCTTGCTTTGCCATATGGTTGAGGAACTCTTCAACGACGCACATTCGCACGTCGATTTCTTCTTGTCCGTACGCGTAATACGCGGAGCC
>Ga0181552_10002184_pt1 | contig 14430 bp, 15 predicted proteins | sample 011ome_18_FD_130583 | JGI IMG/M metagenome (GOLD analysis project Ga0181552, IMG submission 130583) | Coastal salt marsh microbial communities from the Groves Creek Marsh, Skidaway Island, Georgia - 011501BT metaG (megahit assembly) | ecosystem: Environmental > Aquatic > Marine > Intertidal...
AGCATTGGAACAAAATTTTGGGATTTTAATGTCTAAAAATAATCTTGAAATCGCTGATAATAATAAAAGTGTATTCAATTCTGGATACCTCCCTACTATAGCTTCAACTGCTGGAGCAAATTATAATGGTTCTAATTCTACTATTGCTTTTCCTGGTCAAACTTTAGATGATGGCACTCCACGTCCTGATCTGATCTTATCTAATGCGGAATCTCAACGTTATAATGCAGGAATTAGCCTGAATTATACACTTTTCGATGGATTGGGGAGAATGTACACGTACAAGAAGTTAAAAGAACAGTATTCAATAAGTGAACTCCAATTACGAAGTACCATTGAACAAACTATTTTACAGTTATTTAGTGTTTACTTTAAAGTAGCTCAACTCTCAGAATCTACTGATATTTTTGCTACAACATTAGCGATTTCTAAAGAAAGAAAGCAGCGGGCTGAGCTTGCATTCACCTATGGACAAAGCAATAAGCTAGCCGTGTTAAATGCTGCAGTTGATGTGACCAATGACTCAGTTAACTTGCTTCAAATTCAATTGCAAAAAGACAATGCGATTCGTGATTTGAACTTGCTGTTAAATCAACCTATGAATCGATCTTTTATGGTGGATACCACCATCAATTTTTTAGAAGAATTAGTGTTGACCTCTAAAATCGAGGATGCACAATTAAAAAATGTCGAGTTATTAAAAGCTCAAGCTAACGAGAAAATAAATGAATATGATATAAAGGTTGCTCGTTCTGGTTATTTGCCAAAACTGGGATTGACAGGTTCCTATGGTTGGAATTTAAATCAAAGCGCTGATTCTGCTTTTTTCCCAGGAACGGATAACACCACCTATTCTACAGGAATTGGAGCTAGTCTAAGTTGGAATCTTTTTGATGGAGGAAGATCTGTAATACAAACTAAAAATGCACAACTCAATAGTGTAAACAGCAAGTTAAATAGTGCTCAAATAACTAAAAGTTTTCAACGAGATTTAGAAAATGCTAAGCACAATTATACAGTTGCCATGCGTATTTATGCAATTCAACAACAGCAAGTAGTTACCAGTAGTTATAATTTTGAACGAAGTAAATCTCAATACGAATTAGGGAGTATAACAGCTGTTGAGTTTCGACAAGCCCAACTCAATTTAAGGAATGCTCAAAATCAATGGACTATTGCTAAATACGAAGCTAAACTGGCTGAACTTCAATTGCTTCAACTTTCAGGAGAATTGTTGAATACGGCGTTGTAATTAGAACTCTCGATTGGTAAAATCGATGACACTCTTAGGAAGGGGGTGTCTTTTTTTAAATTTCAAATCCTCCACTGGTTCTAGGGCTTTTAGTTGTAACGGGATATATCCAGACCATTGATTAGAATAATCGTTTTCATCACCTTGTGGATCACCTCTTCTAATTTTTACTGACGCAGAGTTTATTGGAATTTTAAGCAACATCGTTGCTTTAAGTTGAGACGAAGTTCCTAAATATACCTCGTCCCAGCGCCCTTTTATGATGTGATCTGTAATGACTTTTAAGCCTTCTAAAAACTCATCGTTTTCTTGAGGAACTACAAGAGCTTTACCATAAACCACTGCTGATCTATAGTTAGCAGCGGTATTAAAAAGTGTTTGAGCGAGAACAACCCCATCTAAATGCGTCACCGTTATACAAACTTCATCATTGCTTATTAATTGATTTAACATATGATTTTTTGTAGAACCATGAATATAAATCGTGTCCCCCTTTCTTCCAAATGCCGTAGGGATGCAATGTGGTTTGCCATTATATAGAAAGGAAATATGACATAAAAAATTTGCGTCTAATACCGCATACATCTCTTCTGTTGTATTTACTTCTCTATTATTGCCTCGAATAATCTTATTGAATTTCATGGTGTAAAGTTTGAATAAAAATACAAAATAACCTCCGCTTTTTTATTCCATTTGTTTAGTTAGCTTTGTTGTAACTAACGTCATTAAAATGAAGTTGATTAAGAATAAGTTTAGTATATCAGATTTAGAACAACTCTCAGGAATAAAAGCACATACTATACGTGTTTGGGAGAAACGATATAATTTGTTAGCACCAGAGCGATCAAAAACCAATATAAGAACGTATTCCTTGTTGAGTTTGCAAAAGTTATTAAATGTAGCTTATTTAAAAAATAAGGGCTACAAAATCTCTAACATTTCACAATTCACCACTGCTGAATTTCAGAAAGCAATCGCTACTTCGATCGATCAACACTTACCTGTTGACTATTACCTTAATGAATTTATCATTGCTATGTATGCTTTTGATCGAACTCATTTTCAACAAGTTGATCAAAAATTAGCCTCAAGATTTTCTTTTGAACAACGATTTGAAAATTATTATAAACCGTTATTGTATCGCATTGGCTTTTTGTGGCAAAGCCATGTTATAACTCCTGCTCATGAGCATTTTATTGCGGGATTAATCAAAGAAAAATTAGTGCTTCAAATTGCAGCCATAGAAACTAAAGACCCTCAGTCTAATGAGGTTTTCATCCTGTACTTACCAGAGGGGGAATTGCATGATATTGGTATTTATTACATGCAGTATCTATTATTGAAAAACGCTAAAAAGGTAATTTATTTAGGGGCTTCAGTTCCCTTAAGTTCATTGGTGTCGATGTTACACCTTTCTAATCGAATTAATTTCATCAGTTCTTTTACAGTTTCACCAGCATTAGATGCCGTCGATGCTTATTTATCAGCGGTAAAAGAACAACTTTTAGTGCATAAGAATATTAAATTTTATGCTTGGGGTTCAATTTTTAAAGCATGTAAAGACTCCTATGAGGCTCCTTTTTATCTGTATGATAATCAGTTAAAAATCAAAGATATACTGTTGTAATCTTTAAAAAGATGAAACAAAATATATTATCTTTATTTATTTTGTTTAATTTAGTAGTAAAATAATTAAACAAAATGAAAAAAGCAGCACTTATTGGTTCAGGATTTTCATCACTTTCAGCAGCTTGCTACTTGGCAAAAGCAGGTTATGAAGTTACTGTGTTTGAAAAAAATGATACCATTGGCGGAAGAGCTCAACAGTACGTTAAAGATGGATTTAAATTTGATATGGGACCCTCTTGGTATTGGATGCCTGATGTATTTGAACGATTTTTTGCTGATTTTGATAAAACCTCTGCGGACTTTTACACGTTAGATCAACTAGGTCCTGCCTATGAAATTTACTTTGGAAGCGATGATAAGTTCACGGTAGATGATAATCTAGAATCTATAGCTCAGCGCTTTGAATCTATTGAAAAAGGTGCAGGAAAAAAATTAAAGAAATTCATCGCTGCGGCAAAAGATAATTATGAAATTGCAATTCAAGATCTAGTATACAAACCTGGCGAATCTCTGAGTGAATTGGTGAGTATGAAAACGCTCAAAAAACTACATCAGTTCGCTTCCACAATTAGTAGAGATGTTAGGGCTCAATTTAAAGATGATCGACTTAGAAAGGTATTAGAATTTCCAGCTCTATTTTTAGGGGCTAAAGCCTCAAAGACACCTTCGTTCTATAATTTTATGAATTATGCTGATTTTGGTATGGGGACTTGGTATCCAAAAGGAGGGATGTATGCTGTAGTTCAAGGGATCTTTCAATTAGCCATTAGTCTAGGGGTTGATTTTAAATTCTACGCTACAGTAGATTCCATTTCTGTAGATGAAGGTAAGGTTGATGGAATATATGTGCATCAAGAATTTCACCCATTTGATATTGTAGTTAGTGGTGCAGATTATGCACATAGTGAATCACTTCTTCCTATGGAATACAGACAGTATTCTGATGACTATTGGAAGTCAAAAACCTATGCGCCTTCTGCATTGTTATTTTATATTGGAATTGATAAGAAGCTACCTAACTTAACACATCATTCTCTGTTTTTTGATACTGATTTTGACGAACATGCTAGGGCTATCTATGATGAGCCTACCTATCCTAAGGATCCTCTTTTTTATGCAAGTTTTCCAACTATAAGTGATGACAGTATTGCTCCTGCAGGTAAGGAAGCTGGAACGATTTTGATACCATTAGCTCCAGGTATGGAGGATGATCAAAAGGTCATTGATGCTTATTTTGACCAAGTGATTGAACGTATTGAAGAACAATGTAACGTATCCATCAAAGATTCCTTATTGTTTAAGAAGCAATTTACCATTAATGACTTTGTAAAGGAGTATAACTCCTATAAAGGCAATGCGTATGGTATGGCAAATACACTTCTACAGACCGCTGCACTCAGACCTAAACTCAAGTCAAAAAAAGTTTCAGGGTTATTTTTTACCGGACAATTAACCGTTCCTGGACCTGGAGTTCCTCCATCGTTAATTTCAGGTAAATTAGTAGCAGATTTGGTATTAAAATACAATCCCTTAGATACGTCTAGACAAAAATTCTTATTAGCCGCTAGCCTATGAAAACTTATTTTGACGAAATTTCAAATGACATTGCTGTTGGTGTAACCAAAAAGTACAGCACATCATTTTCTCTTGCTACTCAGCTTTTAGGACCCTCTATAAGACAACATATATATAATATTTATGGATTTGTTCGTTTGGCAGATGAAATTGTGGATTCCTTTCATGATTATGATAAACAATCTTTAATACATGAATTAGAGTCAGATGTTCATACTGCAATTGATCGAAAAATTAGTTTGAATCCCATCCTAAATGCTTTTCAACATACGGTTAATACGTTTTCAATTGACATAGAATACATCAATGCTTTTATGAATAGCATGAAAAGTGATTTAGAAAAATTAGAATATAATGATGTACCTAGTTATGAAGCATATATATATGGTTCAGCAGATGTGGTTGGCCTAATGTGTCTTAAGGTATTTGTAGGGGGAGATCAACACGAGTTTGAGGCGTTAAAACCATTTGCTCAAAAATTAGGGTCTGCCTTTCAAAAGGTTAATTTTTTAAGAGATTTAAAAGATGATTATCAGTTACTTGGAAGATCTTATTTTCCAAATACCGATTTCAATTCGTTAAGTGAGTCAGAAAAATCGAGTTTGATTGATGAAATTAAAGCTGATTTTAATGAAGCTTACACAGGAATTACACAACTTCCTTTTGATGCTAAATTAGGGGTATATGTTGCCTATCGATATTATCTAAAGCTTTTAGATAAATTAGAAAAGAGTTCTGTTGAAAATTTAACAAATTCAAGAATAAGAGTTCCTAATTCGGTCAAATTGATGCTCTTAGGAAAAAGTTACATTTATTACCAATTACGATTAGTATGATACATATAGCGATAACACTTGTTGTTTTTACTTTAATGGAAGGTCTTGCTTGGGCTACCCATAAATATGTAATGCATGGGTTTTTATGGTCTTGGCATAAAGATCATCATCAAAAAAATCATAATTCAATATTTGAAAAGAATGATCGCTTCTTTATTTTTTATGCATTGGTGAGTATCTCCTGCATTGCCGCATGGAATTACGGTGATTTTGAATATGGACTCGCGATAGGTTTAGGAATTTTTATGTATGGTTTTACTTATTTTATGATACATGATGTTTTTATTCATCGAAGATTACGTTGGTTCTCTAAAACAGAATCCGTTTATGGTAAAGCTATTCGCAAGGCTCATAAGATACATCACAAACACTTAGGTAAAGAAGATGGAGAATGTTTTGGATTATTATGGGTTCCGTCAAAGTACTATAATGACTATAAAGATCGATCTAAGTCTAAATGAAAAATCTTTATTTATTGATAAATGTAGCTACTATCATTGTCCCTTTGATAGCGGCGTACCATCCTAAGATTCGATTTTATAAAAATCATAAAGAGTTTTTTATAGCGATTGGACTTAGTGGTTCGTTTTTTATACTTTGGGATGTTTGGTTTGCAACAAAGGAGGTATGGGGATTTAGTGATGCATACACTATTGGTTTTGGTTTGTTTGGTTTGCCCATAGAGGAGTGTTTATTCTTTCTATGTATACCCTATGCCTCCTTATTTTTACATATTCATTTACATAAATTTCGATGGCTTGAATTCATGACTATTAAAAGTCATGTACTAACGTTTTTAAGCAGTGTGCTTGTAGTAGGGGTATTAATTATAGGTGTTTGGAATTATGATAAAAGCTACACTTTTGTCAATGCGCTGGTGTTTTTAATTATTTACAGTATAGCCTATGTTAAATACAAACAACAACTCACCTCTTTTTTAAGTTCATTTATAATAATACTTGTTCCTTTCTTTGTAGTCAATGGTCTATTAACTGGAACTGGAATTTCAGAAGAAGTGGTCTGGTATAATAATCAAGAAAACTTAGGGATTCGACTAGGAACCATACCCGTAGAAGATGTGTTTTATGCCTTTTCAATCTTAATGCTTCCTTTACTGATTTATAATCAATTAAAGAAATCTTCTATAGTTAAGAGTTGATGAAGTTTCTAGTGATGTACTCATCAATCTCTATTAGAGAGTAGTGGGTTAAATCGGGATAGGTTTGCTTTAAAACAAAATCAATTCGATAATGAGAACGCTTTTCCTTGAGTTTTTTTAACTGTAAGTAAAATTTAATAAATTCATGTCGATTCATACGATCAAACACACGAGCTAATCGAAGGTGATTTTTGTTTTCACTTGGATTTTTTATAATGAAATTCATCGATAATATAGGTGTTTTTGTCAAAGATGAACTACTAAAATAAATCATAAGCATCATATATACAAGTGATTATGTTTGATAATTGCAAATTTTTCTAATGAACTTATTTTTTTTTGTAATTTAAGACACAAATTTTGTTAGAACTGAAAATAATTGTTTTCATTTGTAACCAATTTGCTGAACACCATGAACGCTGTTTCAATGTTTGGGCGTAGGTTAAATTTGAAGTATTTATCATGCGCAACCTATGAGATAGGTATCCAATATTTAAAGCTTACTTCAATTCTTATTTCTCCTATTGTACTTCCACAGTACAACTATGCCTTCGTGCCTACAACTCAAAAACAAATCAATATCTAGTTGATACTTTTTATCTGAACTTCAAATCCTTTTGGATTTTTTCAATCATTTAAAATTTATCAAAATGCATATACGATATAGAGATTTAATCGATCAAACTTATTATTTTCCTCAAGAGGAGTTTTCACTGAGATCCAGTGAGTTATTATTTCATGGCGTTGATCTCAACGCACTGGTGGCAGAATACGGAACTCCATTAAAATTCACATATTTACCTAAGATATCACAAAATATTACTAGGGCTAAGCAGTGGTTTAAGGCTGCAATGGATAAACATCAGTATCCCGGTAACTATTTTTATTCCTATTGTACTAAGAGCTCTCATTTTAAACATATTTTAAATGAAGCACTCAAAAATGACATTCACATTGAAACTTCTTCAGCCTTTGATATTAATATTGTAGAAGAATTGAAAAAGGAGGGGAGTATTAAGGACGATACCTATGTGCTTTGTAATGGATTTAAGCGCTCGCAGTACATTCAAAATATAGCTCGACTCATCAATCAAGGTCATAAGAATTGTATTCCAATTATCGATAATTATGAAGAACTTTCTCTTTTAGAAGAATCCATTGATGATACATTTCAAGTGGGTATCCGTATCGCTTCAGAAGAAGAACCTAAATTTGAATTCTATACCTCTAGACTGGGAATCGGTTATAAAAACATAGTTCCATTTTATGAGCAACAAATTCAAAATAATCCAAAGGTGGAGCTCAAGATGCTTCACTTTTTCATCAATACAGGAATTAAAGATAATGCCTACTATTGGAATGAGCTCAATAAATGTTTAAAGGTCTACGTTCGACTTAAGAAATTATGTCCAACCTTAGATTCTTTGAATATTGGTGGAGGATTTCCAATTAAAACTTCATTAGTTTTTGATTACGATTATGAATATATGGTTGATGAAATCATCAATCAAATCAAACTCAATTGTGAAGAAGCTGGAGTAGCTATGCCTCATATTTTTACTGAATTTGGAAGTTTTACCGTTGGTGAAAGTGGAGGTGCCATCTATGAGGTGCTTTATCAAAAGCAACAAAACGATAGAGAGAAATGGAATATGATCAATTCCTCTTTTATTACAACGCTTCCTGATACCTGGGCTATTAATAAACGTTTTGTGATGCTTCCTATCAATCGATGGAACGATTCTTATGAGCGTGTTTTATTAGGAGGTTTAACGTGTGATTCTGATGATTATTATAATTCAGAACAACACATCAATGCAATCTACCTACCAAAATATGATCAAAACAAACCCTTATATATTGGCTTTTTTAATACCGGTGCCTATCAAGAAACCATAGGCGGTTATGGAGGATTACAACACTGTTTGATCCCCTCTCCAAAACATATTATCATCGACTTCGATGAATCTAATGAATTAAAAACAACACTATTTAAACCCCAACAAGAGGTAGGCGAAATGCTTACCATTTTAGGCTATGAAAACAACTAGAACTTATGCAGGTATAGCTGAGCAATACGCTCAATTAGAATCTTCAGCGATCGTTTTGATTCCAGTTCCTTACGATGGAACCAGTACCTGGGGAAAAGGGGCTGATAAAGGCCCTGATGCATTTTTAGACGCTTCAGAAAACATGGAGCTCTACGATATAGAAACGCAGACTGAGGTCTATAAACAGGGAGTCTATTTGTCAGAACCCGTTCTTGAAAATAGTAGTCCTGAAGCGATGGTAGAAGCAGTTCATCAAACCACTAAAGCCTATATCAAAAAGAAGAAATTTGTTACCCTTTTTGGAGGAGAACATTCTATTTCTATTGGAAGTATCCGTGCTTTTAATGAATGTTTTGAAGACCTAACTGTACTTCATATTGATGCTCATGCCGATTTAAGGCCCTCTTATGAAGGGACAGCATGTAATCATGCTTGTGCGGTATACGAAGCTAACCAAATGACCAATCTTGTTCAAGTTGGTATTCGTTCAATGGATGTACTTGAAACATCGATTATGAACCCAGATAAAGTGTTCTTTGCACATCAAATGGTTGAGGATGAATATTGGTCTGATAAGGTATTAGATCAATTGGGAGAAAACGTATTTATCACTTTTGATTTAGACGCCTTTGATCCGTCCATTTTATCTGCTACTGGAACACCTGAACCTGGAGGATTTTTATGGTATGAAACACTTGCATTTTTAAGGGAAGTATTCGAAGAAAAAAATGTAGTCGGATTTGATATTGTTGAACTTTGCCCGCATTCAACCTCCAAGCCGTCTGACTTTTTAGCGGCTAAATTGTACTACAAAATGTTGTCTTATAAATTTAAAAACAAAATTGATGAATAAAGGTGCGATTGGATCATTTATTGAAAAGTATTTTTTGCATTTTAATGCAGCAAGTTTAGTTGATGCAGCAAAGGGATACGAATCACAATTAAATCAAGGATCAAAAATGTTAGTGTCATTAGCAGGTGCTATGAGTACTGCAGAACTTGGTAAAATTTTTGCTGAGATGATACGTCAAGATAAGGTGCATTTTATTTCTTGTACAGGAGCCAATCTCGAGGAGGATATTATGAATTTAGTAGCGCACTCTCATTATAAACGAGTTCCTAATTACAGAGATTTAACTCCTAAGGACGAATGGGAGCTCCTTGAAAAAGGACTTAATAGAGTTACCGATACGTGTATTCCAGAAGAGGAGGCTTTTAGACGATTACAACAGCATATTGAAAAAATTTGGAAAAAAGCACAAGCAGATGGGCAACGTTATTTACCACACGAATATATGTACCAACTTTTACTCTCAGGAGTTTTAGAGGAATACTACGAAATTGACCTTAAGGATTCATGGATGTATGCTGCTGCTGAAAAAAACCTTCCTATGGTGGTTCCCGGTTGGGAAGACTCTACGATGGGAAATATTTTTGCTTCTTATGTCCTTAAGGGAGAACTTAAAGCTGAGGTGGTTAAAAGTGGAATTGAATATATGACTGAATTAGCTCAGTGGTATTCGAATAACGCTCAAAATGGAGTTGGTTTTTTTCAAATCGGAGGAGGTATAGCAGGAGATTTTCCTATTTGTGTCGTGCCTATGCTCTATCAAGATATGGAGCAAACAGATACACCATTTTGGAGTTATTTCTGCCAAATCAGTGATTCAACAACCTCTTATGGTTCTTATTCAGGAGCTGTTCCAAATGAGAAAATAACCTGGGGAAAACTCGATATCAATACCCCAAAATTTATTATTGAAAGTGATGCAACCATTGTTGCTCCTTTGATTTTTGCTTATTTATTAAATATGTAATTTTAGTATAGTTAGTTGATATGAAACGAGTAATTATAGATTATAAAAAAATGACACCTGAGCTTCTAAAGCTATTAGTTGAAGCGTATCCTGAAGGATATGCAGATTCAGATGTCTTACGTTTTAAAAATGCAAAAGGAGAACTTATAGAGGCGGTAGAAGTTAATACAGAGGATACGAAGTATTTGGTAAAAATTTCAGCTAGTTTAGAGCATTCTATGGCGTATTACGATGAAGATGATGATCAAGATCAAACCGATGATTTTGAAATTGAAGAAGCCACAGGAATTGATGAGGACTTAGACGATTAAACTTAAATAGATTGATATGAATGTGATTGGAAGTGTTGAATGGTGTCATTTTGAAGGACTTGGTGTTCCTGCAGTAAAAGCTAGAGTGGATTCTGGTGCAAAAACTTCAGCACTTCAGGCTAATAAGATTAAACTCTTTATAAAAGATGGTCAAGAGTGGGTTAAATTTGAAGTTAATCCAATTCAAGATAATCGAAGTATAAGTATCAGTTGTGAAGAACGTGTTGTTTCTAAGAAGGTTATTAAAAACACCTCTGGAATTGCCGAAGAACGCTATGTGATTCGAACTACAATGCAATTAGGGGAACATTTTTTTGATATTAACCTCACACTTGCTAATCGCGATTCCATGGAATATCGAATGCTTCTTGGAAGAGAAGCATTTATGGATAAATTTTTAGTCGATGTTTCCAAAACTTTTGTTCAAGAAGAAATAGCTGATGAGGAGATCACTAAAATATATAAGTCCTATATCAAGGAAAAGAGTGGGCTTCGAATAGGTCTCTTAGCTTCCAATCCTAGTTTATATAGTAATAAACGAATCATGGAAGCAGGAGAAGCAAGAGGGCATGAAATGGTGTTTTTAAATGTAGAACATGCCTATATGAAGTTAGATGCTAACTCTCCTCAAATCCGCTACAGAGGTGGTAATATTCTAAATCAATTCGATGCTATTATTCCAAGAATTAAGCCAGCAGTCACCTTTTATGGATGTGCTTTACTAAGACAATTTAAACATTTAGGAGTTTACTGTTTAAATTCGGCTGATGCTATTACTCAATCTAGAGATAAGCTCTTTGCTTCTCAGCTTTTTTCTGAAAACGACATACATATACCTACGACAGGGTTTGCAAAATCTCCAATGGATACAAAGGATTTAATCCGTATGGTTAATGGAGCCCCTTTGATTATTAAACTGTTGGAATCCACGCAAGGGAAGGGAGTGGTATTAGCAGAGACCAATAAGGCCGCAGAGAGTGTTATTAATGCCTTTAAGTCTGTAAAGACAAATATCTTAGTTCAAGAATTTATCAAAGAGGCTAATGGACAAGATATTCGTTGTTTTGTTATCAATGGTAAGGTAATAGCATCTATGCAACGACAAGCTGAAAAGGGGGAGTTTAGAGCGAATATTCACCAAGGAGGTAAGGCGTCTCTTATTAAAATTACTTCTGAAGAACGCCGATTAGCGTTAAAGGCGGCAAAGATTCTCAATTTAGCAGTTGCAGGAGTTGATATTATTCGTTCTAATAAAGGACCATTACTTCTTGAAGTGAATTCTTCACCAGGATTAGAAGGGATAGAAAAAGCTACTGGAGTCGATATTGCCAATGGAATGATCCAGGCAATAGAACGCAAATTAAAATACGCTAAATAAACTTATTTCTTTGCTTTTAGGGACTCAAGCATAATTTTTGTAGTACGGTCAAGGTCAAAGTTAGGCTTCCATTTCCAATCATTTCGAGCATCGCTATCATCGACATCATTTGGCCAAGAGTTTGCAATTTCCTGTCTAAAATCTGGTACATAAGTACACTTGAAATTTGGAATGTAATGTAGTATGCTCTTTACTATATCTGATGGACTTAAACTCATAGCTCTTATATTATAGGACTTTCCTTTGACTGCATTATTACAATTCATCAGTTGAAGTGTTCCAGTAATGGCATCATCTATAAACATCATTGGAAGGCTACTGTTAGCGTTGAGGTAAGAAGTATAACTTCCTCGTTCTAACGCCTCTTTATAGATCGCTATTGCGTAATCAGTAGTGCCACCCCCTGGTTCAGTTTTCCAACTAATTAATCCTGGATAGCGAATGCTTCTCACGTCAACTTGATATTTTTCAGCATAGTAATTACACCAATTTTCCCCAGATAGTTTACTGATTCCATAAACGGTGTTTGGTTCAATAATCCCTTGTTGAGGTGCCACATCAGGAGTGTTTGGACCAAAAACAGCAATACTTGATGGCCAAAAAATCTTCTGTATCTGCTTTTGTTTGGCTAAATTCAGTACATTCAAAAGGGTGTTCATATTTAAATGCCAGGCTTCCATAGGTAATTTTTCTGCTGTAGCACTAAGCATAGCAGCCATGAGGTAAACCGTATGAATATCGTAGTGAGTAACAATATTATGTAAAGCTGAATAATCAGTTGCATCGATGAGTTCAAAAGGACCGTCATTCAAAATAGGATTAGTTGAAGGTCTGATATCACTAGCGATGACTTGGTCAGTTCCAAATTGTTCTCTTAGCCGTAAAACAAGTTCAGTTCCAATTTGACCACAGGCGCCTAGAATGAGGGTTCTTTCTTCCATTATTAGAATTGTAAAGAGTTCAAATATTTATTAAATGTATTAAAAATTTGTACCTTGACCCTATGAAACAATGCATTTTTTTAGGGCTCTGTTTGGTAATTATTTCTTGTCAGCATGAACCAAAAATGGAATCGGTTACTTCAAGGAATCAACAGGAACTTCTTAACGTTGATTCCTTGATTAAATTTGAAGTGCCTAACCTAGTCTTTAAGGATTCAACTATAGAATGGAGGGCTTTATCTGATTTTCATAAGCGATTATTAGCTGTTAAAGAGGTTCAAACAATGGCTGATTTGAGATTGTTAACGGAAGAACTTATTGAATTGGAACAAGCCTTAGAATCAACAGAAAAGCCTGCCCTATTCCATACAGATGCTATCAATAGCAGGTTAATTTTAATTAAAACCTATTTGTTGCAACTTCAAGCCTATATTGAGATTGATGATCAGCTAACTCAAAAAGTAAATCAACTCATCGAAGCGCATCATTCATTGATACATAAAATTAATCGAATTGAACGCGCAAGCAATGCGCCTAATCTCTCCAAAGATGCGCTGGAATAACTTGGTACTAATGATCATGCTTTTGATGATTGATTCCATTTGCGCTCAAGATTCTAAAGAACTAGTGGCAGCTCAAATTGATCACTGGCATAAAGCAGCGGCAGCAGCTGATTATGATACCTATTTTGATCTGATGACAGCTCCAGGAGTATTTGTAGGGACAGCTGCAACAGAACATTGGAATTTAGAAACGTTCAAAGCTTTTTCAAAACCCTATTTTGATAGCGGAAAGGCTTGGAGTTTTAAGTCAATTGAACGTCATATTTATTTTACTGAAGATAAACAAACAGCTTTTTTTGACGAACTCTTAACGACTCCTATGGGTATATGTAGAGGATCTGGAGTAGTAACTCTTACCGATGGAATATGGAAAATAGCACATTATGTGTTATCAATTACAGTACCCAATGATGAGGTAGATCAACTCAAAAAACGCAAAAAAGAAAACGATAGCCTACTTGTTCAAAAACTATTGAAGCACTAGAAATTTTATTCTTCTTGTGTTTCTTTGTTTTGATTCTCTTTTGAACGAGCTTCCAAAGCCTGAATACTTAGACTAGCTAAGTTGAAATTTGGAGCTTCAACCAGTGCCTGTTTCATAAAGTCAATCGCTTTGGTTACATCTTCTCTGTTTGTATTAAAAGCGTGTAAGCCCTTTAGATGTAAAAGTGCAGCCTTCAAGGGAACTTGATAGGGTTGTTGACGCTCATAAAAGGTATAATTCATCTCTTGATTAACGGTCTCAAGTCCATGATCAATATGTTGAATCGCTCCACTATTGTCTCCCGTTTGAATTTTAAGATCCGCAATTTCATAATCGAGATAGGAAGAAGGTTTTCTTTTAAGTAATAGTTCAAATTGAGCAATGGCCCTTTTAGGTTCGTTGAGCGCCTTAAATGAGGATGCTTTTATTTGAAG
>Ga0181552_10002189_pt1 | contig 14413 bp, 13 predicted proteins | sample 011ome_18_FD_130583 | JGI IMG/M metagenome (GOLD analysis project Ga0181552, IMG submission 130583) | Coastal salt marsh microbial communities from the Groves Creek Marsh, Skidaway Island, Georgia - 011501BT metaG (megahit assembly) | ecosystem: Environmental > Aquatic > Marine > Intertidal...
CACTAGTTCTAAAATTTGGATTGGCACCAGCTTTAGCCCATAAACTATACCAATCTTTCATATATTCAACTTCAGTTTTAGGGATAGACCATGAAACAAACTCAAAACATGTGAATGATGCAGGATAGACTAAACAACTAGAGTTTAAAAAAACAGTCCCCACAAAAATAAAAACACTAATTATAAATAAGTAATTGTGCCTATTAATTAATAAAGAAAATAATAAATTATTTTTTAATAAAGATTTCCTAAACTGAATTAGCCATGCAAAAATAATTATTAAATAAATTAAATAAAAACTTTTAAGAGAAATAATTAATAAAGTTAACACTATTAACATTTCATAAGAATTAACAATCTTAACGGTGTGGTTAATTTTAAAATATTTAATACTTTCGTAATAAACAATCACTAATACAAAAATTAATATTAATGCTGAACGGTCATTTCCATGCTCAGCAATTCTATAAAAAGCTGTATTTATAGTCATAAACGACAAAACAGTTAAAAAAATAATAAAATCAGTTTTTTTTTCTTTAAAAAAAACTAAAAATTTCTCTATAAAAAATACGTTTGCAAAGCCCATAAAATATATGGCACCTATGTTGATTAAATACAATTTTGTTATTGGTAAATAAAATAAAGAATTGAGATAAAAAATTGAAGAAGGAGTTCTAAAACCATGCTCTAAATGTCCAATACCTATTATTTTTTTTGTCTCAATTAATGATAATGTATAAGGAAAATGATAATAAAAAAAATCATCATGATTTTTGTACATTAAAATTCCTATGAATAATAAAATAAAGATTGCTATAGCCATAGCAAATAACTTTTTATTGAAGCTTTTATCAAAGTAGTAAAAAATAAATAATATTAGACCTAAAATTAATAAAATTGAGTTGTGTAAAATACCATGCGAAATAAAAAAATTAGTAATATAAGATATTAAAATAAGAGTTAATAAACCACAAAAACCAATTTCACTTAAAGATGAGCTTCTTTTAAATATCTTTGAAAAAATATTTCCAAAACCAATAATTGAAAATAAAATTAAAAAATAATAAACAAAAATTAATAATATTTGCTCCATTAAAAAAAATTTTATAACTTATCGATCATAAAAAGATTGTCATGTAAGAATTGTAATCTTTTTTTTTCTATTTTTTTTGTATGTAAGCCAATTAAAAAGCCCAATTTTTGTATCAGTTCTGCATTTTTAAACTCTTTTTTACCTTTATCAATTTTGTATAATTTAGCTCCTGGATGATTAAGGAAATTACCACTTATTATGGGCCTTGTTTCAATTCCTATACTATCTAAAAATTTTAAGAATTTTTTTTTCTTATTTTCATAATTTTTGTTAAGTAAGATTGGTAATCCCATCCAACTCGGATTAAATCCATTTGGAATTTTAATAAATTGAAATTGGTTCTTCCATTTTGAGGATGAAATTATTTTATTGATAATTAAATTACGATTATCGTTTCTTTTTTTTTTTAAAATGTCTAATCTTTTAAATTGGTTATGGGCTATAGCTCCCTGAATATCTGTAGGCCTCAAATTAAAACCAGAATTTATAAATATATAACGAGGATCTAAGTCTGGATTTTTTTTTGCATAATTATTATATAATTTTAAATTTCTTTTATAAAACCTTGTTCCACCCAACCATCCATGTGACCTTAGAGCAAATAAAATATCATAATCTTCTTTTTTTTTACAAACAACCATTCCTCCCTCACCTGAGGTTATTTGATGAGAATAATAAAAAGAAAAAGTTCCAAAATCACCAAATGTTCCTAAATATTTGTTGTTTAATTTTGTTCCTAAAGACTCACAATTGTCCTCAATAAGAATTAAATTATTATCTTTCGCTATTTTAGATATTTCAAAAAGATTTGAGCTTATGCCTAAGACATTAATTAGCATTATAGCTCTTGTTTTATTAGTAATTTTCTTTTTTAAGGATTCAAAGTTTATATTTAAAGTTTCAGTATCAACATCAACAAACTTTGGCTTTAGGCCAAATTGAACAATTGGCCAAACAGATGTTGACCAACATAAAGCAGGTATTAAAACTTCATCTCCAGGATTTAATCGATTTTTTCTAAGTAAATTGCCTGCTGCAAAAATTGCAATTAAATTTGCTGAAGATCCTGAATTAACCATTAAAGCATAATTTGCGCCAATTTTTTTTGCAAAATCAATTTCAAAATTTTTTGTATAAGAGGCCATTGTAATTCGTTTAGAGGATAAAACTTTTTTACCAATATTTATATCTTCATTGGTAAAACCATTTTCTAATAATTCATATTTATAATTTTTGTTTATTAGATTTTGATATTTATAAATTTTATTATTCATATTATGTTTTAAAGGAAGTAGAGTTGATATAGATATATCTTAATTATAAAAATTACAAATATTTTAAAAATAAAATTAATAATATAAGTTCGATGAATAATAAATTAATTGTTTATTTATTTTCTTTTTTACCCCTATCGTTAATTTTAGGTAATTTTTTTATTAACACAAATATTTTATTAATAAATTTACTTACATTATTTTACTGTTTCAAAAATAATTATTGGTTTTTTTTAAGAGATAAATTTTTTAAAATTTTGATAGTATTTTATGCTTACATTGTCATTAATTCCCTTTATAACTTTTATTTAAATCCAAATTACGGTTTTGATGGAATTCTTAGATCAATAGGATTTATTAAATTTATTTTTTTAGGATTTGCACTTTATGTATCTACTATAGATAAAATTGAATTAAATAAAATTTTAATTAGCTGGATTATTATTTTGATTATACTGGCAATAGATTTAATTTTTGAATTTATATTTAAATTTAACTTAATGGGTTTCAAGAGTCTTGACCAAACTAGACTGGTTAGCTTTTTTTATGACGAATATGTTGCTGGAAGCTTCTTGTTTGCTTTTGGTTTCATTACAACAATATTTTTTTTCAATAATAAAAATTCATTAAAAAAATTAATTTTCAACCTTCTTTTTTTATTAATACCTATTTTAATTTTATTAACAGGTGAAAGATCAAATTTTATTAAATCTATTATTCTCTTTTCGTTAATAATTTTTTTTATAGATAAATCTTTTTTAGTGATAAACAAAAAATTAATATTATTAATTTTAATAGTCACATGTACGATTTCTATCTATTCAAGTAAAACTTTATTAATAAAACAAACTGAATTTTTCAAAAGAATTTTAATTGTTAAAGACGCTAAAAAATATTCTGATTACTTTCAAAATATTAAATACTTTGCACATTATGATGCGGCCTGGAGTATATTCAAAAATTATCCACTAAATGGAATTGGAAATAAAAATTTCCGGAATGAATGCTCTAAAGATAAATATTTTAACAGTAATTTAAAATTGTCCTCACAAAGATGTACAACTCATCCTCATCAATTACATTTTGAACTTCTTTCAGAGCAAGGATTGATTGGCTATTTTATTATTATTTACTTTATAATTTTTTTTATCAAAAGAAAAATTTTTGAAGAATTCAATTCTCAAAAACCATTCGAATATTCTTTAAATTTGTACCTATTAGTTTTTTTGATACCCATTCTCCCAAGTGGTTCGTTTTTTTCTAGTTTTAATGGATCACTATTTTGGATAATTTTTGCATTATCAAATAGAAAAAATTTTTAAATAATATTTAAGTGGACTTATTTAATTTCCAATAAATCAAATTATATACAATAACACTCATACAGATTAGGAAAATTAAATTTTTAGTTTGTGATATATTTTGATAAGCATTATAAAAAATTATCATATTAAAAATATTTACACTTATTCCACTAATTGAATTCAAAAGAGAATTTTTTAATTTAATTTTATTTTTTAAATATAAAAAAATTAAATGATGGAGATGTCTGTTATCAGGTTTAATTATAGATTTTTTCAATATTGTTTTTCTAAAAATTGAAAATAAATTTTCGTATGCAGGATACCATAATAAACAAGCAACAAAATATGGTGATATTTGCTCTGAAAAACCAACTAAATTAATTAGAAATATACCTATTATAAATGAAATTAAATAAGCTCCTCCATCACCAGAAAATAATTTTCCAAAAAAATTAAATATAAATAACACACATAAAGTTGATAAAATTATTACAAAATTTTGGAAATTAGTGTGATGAAGTCCAAATTTTTTTATTAATAAAATGCATATAACTGATAGGATGATGTAATAACCTATTAAAATTGTGTTTAATCCATCAATAAAATTTGATCCATTTATTAAAACTAAGAGACAAAAAGAAGTAAAAATAATTTTAAAAATAATGTTTTGTAACAATTGATCGATAATATCTAATCTTATTGTCTCTACATAAATTTCGTTAATATAAATAAAAAGAAATATGAAAAATAGTTGAAAAAGTATTCTTTTAAAGGGCGATTTAAGATAGTTTATGTCTGAGAGTAAACCAATCAAAAATATAAATGTAATTAAAATCTTAAAATACAAATTATCTGTTGATATAAAAGTTATAATTGAAATATAAAATACAATCCCACCACTTATAGGAGTCAAGTTAGTTGATGCAAATGATTTATGGATTGAATATTTTTTATCAATAAGAAATTTGAATTTTCTCAAAGAATAATTTAAAAATAATACTAAAGAAAGTGTAAAAAGTAATAATTTAATCTCAAGCATTACTTTATATTTAATTCAGCTTTGGCTATTTTAAGATCTCCTTCCAACATATCTTTTACCAAATCTTCAAAAGAATATTTGGGTTTAAACTTTAATTCTTTAAAAGCCTTATTGGCATTACCTCTTAAATAATTTACTTCATTTGGTCTAAAATAATTTTTATCAATTTTAATTATGGTAATATTTTTTCCTTTATCTTTAATATATCCAATTTCATTTAACCCATCACCCTTCCAATAAATTTTCATTCCCAAGCATTTTGAGGCTATGTTTATAAAATCTCTTACAGAATAAGCATGGCCGGTTGCAATAACATAATCCGATGGTTTTTTTTGTTGTAAAATCCGCCATTGCATCTCAGTATAATCTTTAGCGTGACCCCAATCTCTCTTGGCATTCAAGTTTCCTAAATACAATATATCTTTTGAACCTAATTTTTTTCTCGTTAAAAACCTTGTAATTTTTCTTGTAACAAATGTTTCGCCTCTTCTTGGACTTTCATGATTAAACAATATTCCATTACAAGCAAATATTCCATAAGACTCTCTATAAACAGACGTTATCCAATAAGAATAAAGTTTCGCTACCCCATAAGGTGATTTTGGATGAAATTTAGATTTTTCATCAAAAATATTTTTTCCATAAGTTTCTCCAAATAATTCTGAAGTGCTTGCTTGATAAAATTTTATTTTTTTAAACTTTAAAAATCTAATAGCTTCTAATATTCTTAACGTGCCAATTCCTGATACCTCTGAAGTAAATTCGGGATTATCAAATGAAACTCCTACATGACTTTGGGCACCTAGATTATAAATTTCATTAGGTTTGACTTTATAAATTATATTATAAATACTATTGCTGTCTGTTAAATCACCATAATGTAAAAAAAAGTTTGTTTTGTTATGTGGATCTACGTAAATATGATCAATTCTTTTTGTATTAAAAGATGAAGATTTTCTAATAATGCCATGAACAACGTAATTTTTTTTTAAAAGTAGTTCAGCTAAATAAGACCCATCTTGACCTGTAATTCCAGTAATTAAAGCAATTTTTTTTTTCATATTTTTTTTATAAATAATCTAAATATAGAAATCAAAATTAAAAAACCATCTTTAAATTCATTTACTTTTTTTTTTCCACTTATTCTAGTTCTTTCATAAGATGGATTACTTAATATCCTAAAACCCCTAAATTTGGCTTTAACAGGTAATTCAACACAGAAAGTAAAATCTGTAGACTTTAACTTTAATTCTTTAAAAGCCTCTGATTTACCCATGACATATGTAAACAAGACATCAGAAATATTTAATTTAAATAAAATATTACATAATTTAGTGAAAAATAAATTTCCTACATAAGTTAAAATAGTATCGTCATCACTACCACCATCTTTGATATATCTTGAATTAAATACAAAATCACTTTTCGAGATCAATAGAGTCAACATTTCATTCAAATATTTTGGATCAAAGGAGCCATCTGCGTTAAAAATGCATAAATATTTAGTTTGAACTTGATTGATGCCTTCAATTATTGCATTTCCAAATCCCTCACCACTCTGATAGATAATCTGACAATTAAAATTTTCAACGGCCTTTTTTGTTTCATAATCATATTTTGGAATTACAACGAGTTTTTTTAAACCTAGATTTTCTAGTTCTTTTAAAACTTTGGGAAGAGAGCTACTTTCAAATTTTGCAGGTATAACTAAAGTGAGTTCCTTCATAAAGAGTTTATGTATAATTTTATTTTTTTAATAAGCGTATTAAATGTTAACCTAATAGTATAAAAAAAAGGAAAAACAAATAAGCTTTTTAAATATACTTGATATACTTTAAATGCATCAAAAATTCCTTGCATTTTCGCTGATGATAGAGAATTGTTTAAATTTCTCCAGGATAGTAAATTTTTATTAATACCTAAAAAAAAATTGGTTTTATTTATTAAACTTAACCATAAATAATAATCTTCCTTTGTTTTGGTATTAAAAAACTTTAAATTTTTCAAAATTTTTTTAGAACACATAACAGAAGATAGGGCTATATCACATCGTCTTACTAAATCTGACTTTTTAATTTTATTAGGTATTATAAAATTTGATATTTTTTTTCCATGTTTATCAATTATATAATAACTGGTATGAGAAAAAAAAATTTTATTTTTTTTCATAAACATTATTTGATATTTTAATTTATTTCTATTCCAAACATCATCTGCATCACAAAAAGCAATAAATTCTCCAGCTGCAAATCTAATGGCTTTATTTCTTGATAAACCAGCACCAATTTTTTTAGAATTTATTATTAGTTTTTTATTTTTTTTTTTTGACAGTACTTCAATAACGAATTTTAATTCTTCCTTAGAGTCATCATCATAAATAACAATGATTTCAAATTTTTTATAGGTTTGGTTATAAATTGAATTAATTGTCTGTTGAAAATATTTTTTTTTTCTGTGATAAGGTATGATAATACTAATGTAATTTTTTTTCATGAAACTTATTAACAACTTAACTCAAAAAAAAATTTTTGTTTATATTTTTTGTTTTATTGGCATAATTTCTTTGTTTATAAGCTATTTGTTAAAAGTAAATCTTTCTAATTTATTTTCATCAAGTGAAATAAATAAATTTTTACTTGAATATAACATATTTACAAGGGACGGTGGCATAGTTAGCGATTTAATAACCCATTGGAAATATATACAGGCACTAAGAAATGATTTGAATAATTTACTCATATATGAAATGGGAAAAGACACAAATCTCATAAACTTTCCATTACATAATATCATTTTTTCTCAAATATATTTCCTAGCTGATAATTTAAAAAAATATTTGCTATTTTTTTTTTTAATGTCGCTGATACTGCCTTACATATTTTATAAAAATTTAAATTTAATTTATAAGAATATAAATAAAGAAACTTTAATTTTAATTAGTTCTTTAATACTAATATTTCCTGCCTTTCAATATTCCGCAATTTGGGGAAGTTCACATATAACTGCACTTTGTTTTTTTTTGATTGGCTCACATTTTTATTTAAAATTTGAAGTAAATTTATTACAAAAAAAAAAATATATTATCCTTGCTTTAATCTTTTTTGCAGCTTCAGCTTATACAAAACAGTTTTATGCATTCATTTTTATTTATGTTTTTTTAATTATATTTTTAAATGTAAAATTTAGATATTTTTTTTATTTATCTATTTTTACTGTGATTTTAGCAATTCCCGGTCTCTTATTTTTATTGAAAAATCCTTTACTATATTATGGAATAAAACAGGAAGTTACCAACTTAAGTGGATCAATATTAATTTCTTCTTCAATATGTTTTTTTTATATTGCTCCATTTTTCATTCAATACATTCTAAATGTTAAAAAAATTGACAAAATTTTTGATTTTAAATTAGCAATCGTTAGTTTAGTGATATTATTACTAAGCATTCCATATTTTTTTTATGATAGTTTTATTGGTGGAGGAATCTTTTATAAGTTATCAGCAAATTATTTTAATTCAAATTTGATTTTTTATATATTTGCTTACCTAGGTATTTATTTACTTTTATTTTTTACAGAAAAGAAACTAGCTAAATATACATTAACCATATTATTTATTTCAACATTTAGTACAGGTTTTTTCATATTTCAGAAATATTTTGAACCATTATTTTTGATTATGTTTTTTCTTTTTTTTAATAAACAAAAAATAAAAATATCAATTAATAAGAATAATTATATAACTGTTTCGTATTTTCTATTTTACTACTTCGGAATAAATTATATATACTTTGTTGGTTTATAATTAGTTAATCCTAACAACCTACCCCAAGCTTTGCTTAGAGAAAATATTGCTTCAATGAAATATTTATTATTAATAAAAAGAAAAATATATAAAACAAATATTACTAGCAGATAAAAAAATTTTAAAATATTAATTGTAATTCCAAAAAAGTTACCATAAATAATTTTATCAATATAAGATCCTGAAAAACCATATCTAAAATTTCTATTAATAAACCACTTTACACTTTCTCTCTCAATTTGAATATTTTCGTAAACTGGGGATTTTAAGTTCCACTTATAAATTAATTTAAAATCTTTTTTTAATTTTCTAAAAAAAAGTTGATCACTTCCACCTATATTTTTTAATTTTTCATCAAAATAATGATTGTTGTTCTTTAAAATTTTCGATTCAAAAAAAACATTATTAGTTGCTGCCCAATCAATATTTTTACCATGTTTTCTATGAGGCTCGGTTAATTTATATAGCTTATCGTAAAATTTATCTTTTGCTTTATGAAGTTGCGGAGCTCCAACCAGATTACATCTATGAAAACTTTTGAACTTCAACATATTCATCAACCAGTCTCTAGGAATTATGCAATCATCATCTAAAAAGGCTGCGTAAGAAGATTGTGAGAACCTAATATAATTTAAAAATCTATTTCTAGAATGTGGTATTCCATTTTTTTTAACATATAATATTTTAAAATTTTTATTTAAAAAATTTCTCAAAATTATTTCATTAAAATAAAAATTTTTTTTTTCTAAAATAAAAATAAAAACAATATTATATCCTTTTATATTTTTAAGATTATTTAGAAAATTTATAAATCTAGGTAAAAACTTATAATTTTTTTTACTTAAACTTATACCTAGCAAAACTTTCATTTAATAATTTTTTTAAAACCTTTTATAAGACGAATTAAATAAATCAGACTAACAAAAAATTTATTTTGACCATTATTTATTCTAATTTGATTACATTCCTTTAAATAATCAATAAATTTTATATTTGAGGATAGACCTCCTTTTCTAAATTTACCAAATATTTCATTTTTTTTTGTACTTAATCCATTTAAATTATATTTTTTAATCATTCTAAAAAAAAGATCATAATCAGCAGAATATTTGTACTTTAAATTGTACAAACCTATTTTTTTGTGTGATTTACTCTTGATAAAAAATCCAACAGAATGTGTGGAATAAAAACCAAAACTAAAATTGATTTTCCATGGCTCATAACCGTGTAATAATTTATGTTTATATACACTTCCGAATAAAAAATCTAAATTTTTGTTTTTGTTGAAATATTTGTTTACGATTTTTAACGTATTTTTATAATAATAATCATCAGAATTTAAAATTCCTATTATATCACCCTTTGCTTTTTTAATGCCAAAATTCATTGCATCATAAAGTCCTTTGTCATTTTTATTCAAAAAAAATCTAATTTTTTTTTTTCGATAAGATTTGATTATATTTTTTGTTTTATCTGTAGAGTTTCCGTCTACAATTATATGTTCGTAGTTATGATAATTTTGTGAAGAAACACTATCAATACATTTTGTTAAAAATTTTTCTGAGTTTTTAGTCACAGTGATAATAGTTATTTTATTATCTTTCATAGAAAATATGTTTTAAAATAATTTTATAGTATTTTTCACAATTTTTTTTTAAATCAAATCTATAAAAATATTTTTTTGATAAAATTGCTTTGTTTTGTAAATTAATTTTATTCTTAGAAAATTGTATTATTAATTCACTTAATTTTTTGTAATCATTTACTTCAAATAAGTCCCCTAATTTACCATTTAATAATAACTCCCTAGGGCCAGTTGGACAATCACTAGATATAATTGGAATATTGTTGTTTTGAGCCTCTATTAAAACATTTGGTAATCCTTCATAATTTGATGATAAAACAAAAAGATCAATTTTATATAAAAATTTTTCAGCATTTTTTTTATATCCAGCTAACTTGATAAAGTTTTTAAGATTATTATTTTTTATATACATCTCTAATTTTTGCTTTTCCTTACCACTGCCAATAATGCAACATCTATATTTTATATTCTTACTTGATAGAATATTAAGACTTTTTAATAATAGAATTTGATTTTTTTGATCAGTAAGTCTACCAATATTTAAGATTTTTAAACCTTTGAAATTTTTGAAAAAATTTATCTCTTTTTTTTCTTTTAATTTTTGATGAGAATTGTAAATCAGAGTTGAATTTAATTTAAATATACCATGAATCTCTTTCTTGAAAAATATTGAGTTTACAATAATCCTGTCGGCTAGACTATAGATATATCTAAAAAAATACTTTAAAATATTATTTTTTACATACTTTTTTATACTAGTATTTAATCTTATTATAATTTTTTTATTAAATATTTTAGAAAAAATTATTGATATTACATTTGATTGAAAAGAAAGGATGATTATTTTTTTATTAAAAAAATTTTTAATTAGCAAGATTAAACATATTAATGTTTTAATTTTTCTGTTTTGATTTACCCAAAAATTACTTTTAGGACAAACAACTACAATTTGCTTTCCAAATTTTTTTTTTAAATTTGTATTTGCTGTTACAAGATATATCTCTTTAAATTTTTTACTTAAGAAATTTGAAATTATATAAAAATTTTTTTCTACTCCACCTCCTTCAATTGATGGAAAAAATAAAACTAGAGATCTATTCACTTTAATTGACTTATATTTTTTTAAAAAAATGCATTAATGTTCTGCCTATCAAGATATAGATTAAAATAAAAAAATTTTGATTGTTATCAATTCTTATTTGAAGTTCATTGAATAACTTTTTATAAAAATTATGTTTTTTAGAAAAACCACTGTTTCCCAAATCACCAAAAACTTCTCTACCACTAGTATGCATACCTTTTAATTTTTTTTTTACAATCATTCTATATAATAGATCGTAATCTGCCTGTATCTTATATTTTAAATTTAAGTATCCCACTTTTTCTAAGGATTTTTTCTTTATATAAAATCCTACTACAGATGATGGAATTATATTCAATTTTTTATAAATTTCTTTTGGATTATATCCTCCAATAATCTTACCTTCTTTTTTAATTGTTCCACAAAAGAAATCTATATTTGGATATCTTTTAATATATTTGCTCAAAGTTTTAATAGCGTTTTTGTACAATATATTAGAAGAGTCAACTACACCAACGTAGTCACCTGTTGATAATTTAAATCCTTTGTTCCAAGCGTCCCACATACCTCTATCTTTTTCACTTACCCAAAAATTAATTTTATTATTTAATTTTTTTAAAATATTTGTTGCTGATTTTCCAGAATCTCCGTCTATGACAATTAATTCTATATTTTTATAACTTTGATTTAAAACTGACATAATAGCTTTTTTTAAGCTTTTTGATTTATAATTTGGCATTATTATTGAGATTAAAGGATAATTTTTTTTTGAATGGATTTTAAATAAGCCTTTTCCACCAAAATACTTAATAACATTAATTTTAGTTTTTTTTTTTTTCATAAAAAAACTTTAATTAATAATTAGTTTTATACCAGTTAATAGTATCTCTTAATCCCTCGTAAAGATTAATTTTATTTTTCCAGCCAATTTTTTTCATTATAACAGTTTTTAATATCTTTCTTTTAGTGCCATCTGGAAACTTATTATTAAACTTAAGTTTTTTATTAGCATAAGTTAGCTTATTTATAATTTTTGAAAATTGCCTTATGGTGAGTTCTTGTCCTGAGCCAACATTTATTAAACTATTTTTTTTTATTATTTGATTTAATAACTTATCATTTTTAAGTTTTAGTTTTAAAATAAATACTATTGCATCTGCTAAATCGCTAACATGCATGACTTCTCTTTTGGGTCGGCCAGAGCCCCAAATCTCTACAACTTTTTTTTTCTTTCTTTTTGCTAGGATAAATTTTTTTATTAGAGCTGGTATGAAGTGGCTTTTTTTAGAGTCAAAATTGTCGTTAGGCCCATAAAGATTGCATGGCATAAGAGTAAAATAATTTGTATTGTATTGTTGATTATAAAATTCACATGCTTTAAGGCCAATTATTTTTGCTAACGCATAAGCTTCATTTGTTTTTTCAAGTGAACTTGTTAGTAGATATTTCTCTTTAATTGGTTGTGACGAATTTTTTGGATAAATACACGAACTACCTAAATTAATAAAATGTTTTATCTTATTTTCAAATGATGCATTTATAAGATTTAATTGAATAAATATATTTTCATTAAGAAATTGAACTGGATAACTAGAGTTGGCTAAAATACCACCTACTTTACCAGCACAATTTATTACAATATCTGGTTTATTTTTTTTAAAAAAATTTTTTACTTTAACTCCATTTAATAAATTTAGTTTTTTTTTATCAGCTGTTATAATTTTTTTAATCCCTAACTGATCAAAGTGTGCTAGCAAAGCTTTACCAACCATACCATTATGACCAGCAATATAAAATTTATAATTATTTAAAAATGTTTTGTTTGACATGAAATTATTTATAATTTTTTTTCTAAATTATTGATTAAAATACTAAAAATAACCTCAAGATATAATTAATTCAATATATTTTACAATTTAATAATTCATTATATTTATATTTCATATAACTAACTAAAGAAAATATCGTTTTTAATCTTTAATGGAGTTTAACTTAAAAAAATTATAATAAAATTTATCAAATATTAAAAAACAAATATTAGTTAAAATAAATTAAATAGTTTTATCAATATATAAAAAGTATTAATATTAATTCAATTTTAAAACATTAGAATTTTTTTATGAAAACTAATTTAATTTTCTTTCTAGCCAGATTTGGTTTTGGTGGAGCAGGCAATTCTGTGTATAGACTAGCAAGTTCATTGGATACAAAAAAATATGAAGTACATATTATTTGCTTAGGTAAATGTGCTTATGAAAATAATTTTCATAAAAAAAATATCAAAGTTCATAAAATTAAAAAAAAAAGATTATTTTTTTCGGCTTTAAAATTAAAAAAGATTGTAGAAAAACTAACCAAAAATAACAAAAAAAATATATTTATATCTAATATTAATTACACAAATATTTTTTGTGCTTTAATATTTATGTTTAATAATAAATTAAAACTAATTGGATTTGAAAGAACTCCAATTCAAGAACTAGAAATATATTTTAACTTAATAGATTTTATAAAAAAAAATATTCTAAAATTTTTATTAAAAATTTCTTACAATAGATTTGATAAAATAATTTGCAATTCTAATTATATTGTTAATCAGTTAAAATCTAGATATAAAATTGAGTCAACTTTTATTCATCCACCTTCTATAATTAAGAGTCAAAATAAAATTTTTAAAAGGAAACTCAAAAATAAAAAATTTATAAATATTGTAACAATATGTAGATTATCTAGAGAAAAAAAAATTAATGAAATTTTATTGGCTTTAAATGAAATTAAGAATAAACGCTTTATTTTTCATATTTTAGGAGAAGGGCCAGAAGAAAACAAACTTAAATTATTGGTTAACAAGTTAGGATTAACAAAAAAAGTTATTTTTCATGGCCATATTAAAAATGTAAATAAAATTTTAAAATCAGCACACTTATATATAAATTCATCATATTTTGAAGGTTTTCCAAACTCAGTGGTGGAAGCTGCATATATGCGTGTCCCAATTATAGCATCTCAAAGTTTTGGAGGAATAAATGATATTTTAGATAAAGGAAAATTTGGTGAATTTTATTATAATGGTCATAAACAGTTAGCCTCTAAAATAGAAAAATATATTTTTAATCCTAAAAAATTAATTGAAAAGTCTAAATTATGTCAAAAAAATATACTACAATTTACTTTAGATAATCACATTAAAAAGTTTAAAATTTTAATTAATGAAATTTAAACTTTATAATATCTC
>Ga0181552_10002190_pt1 | contig 14413 bp, 7 predicted proteins | sample 011ome_18_FD_130583 | JGI IMG/M metagenome (GOLD analysis project Ga0181552, IMG submission 130583) | Coastal salt marsh microbial communities from the Groves Creek Marsh, Skidaway Island, Georgia - 011501BT metaG (megahit assembly) | ecosystem: Environmental > Aquatic > Marine > Intertidal zone...
CGCGCGTCTGTCGTTGGTCCACGCACGTGCGCTCGAGTGCGGGTGCGGGTGAGTATGGGGATGTTGGTGTGGTTCCCCCCGTGATGGCTGTGGTGGAGGGTGGAATCAGTGGATTACCGCGCGCGACGGCGGTGACGCCGGCGAAACCGAGACGCGTGGTGGAGCAACGCGCGGTGCCGAGAGTGTGCGGAACGCCCGAACCTGGAACGGCGAGCGCGCTCGGTGCGACTCGAGTGGAGAATGGTAGGAAGACGAGTGTGAATTTCGCCGTGTACTCTTCGAGTGCGACGGCGGTGAGTCTGGTGCTGTTTACTCGGGATGATTTGAAGCGCGGGACGCCGACGGCGGAAATCGAGCTCGATGAGGTGTTGAATAAGACTGGGAGCGTTTGGCACATTGCTTTGCCAGATTGTGTGGATGACATCTTGTATGGCTATCGCGTCGATGGGCCTTACGATCCTAAGAATGGCCACAGATTTGACAGGAGTAAAATTGTATTGGACCCGTACTCGAAAGCCGTGGTGTCTCGACCGCGCTACGGCGAACCTGGCAAAAAGGCTGATGGTAGCGAAGATTGCTGGCCACAAATCGCAGGGGCTGTTCCTAAAAGAAACAGTAAGAGTGATTTTGATTGGCAAGGTGTAACATCGCCGAAGCGTCCGATGAGTGAACTCGTTGTGTACGAAGCGCACGTGCGCGGTATGACTGCAGGTTTGAAAACTAAAGCAAAATCGGGAACGTATGCCGCTCTCGTGGAATCTTTCCCGTACCTCAAGACTCTGGGTGTGAATACGATTGAACTCATGCCATGTCAGGAATTCAACGAGATGGAATACCACTCGGTGAATCCTGCAACGGGGGAATTTCGACGAAACTTTTGGGGCTACAGTACAGTCAACTTTTTCACTCCAATGACGCGTTACGCTGAAGCCGGTGATGAAGATTGCGGCCGCGCAGCCGCACGAGAATTTAAATACATGGTACGCGAAGCTCATCGCGCTGGCATGGAGGTCATCATGGATGTTGTATTCAATCACACTGCAGAAGGTAACGAGGACGGGTTGACATTGTCGTTCCGAGGTTTAGATAACCGCGTGTATTACATGGTTGCCCCTGAAGGACAGTTTTACAACTATTCTGGTTGTGGTAACACTATGAATTGCAATCATGCTGTTGTACGAGAGTTTATTCTTGATTGCTTGCGCTATTGGGTGCTCGAGTACCACATCGATGGCTTCAGATTCGATTTGGCGAGTATTCTCACGCGCGCGTCTAGCATGTGGGATCAGAAGAACATTCACGGCGAACCGACCGCGCAGACGCCGATGATGGAGGAAGTCGCCATTGGTTCGCCATTACAAGATCCTCCCCTTATTGATGCAATCAGCAACGATCCAGTTTTATCTGGTACCAAGCTCATCGCCGAGGCTTGGGACGCTGGTGGTTTGTATCAAGTCGGCTCGTTCCCCCACTATGGAGTTTGGTCCGAATGGAACGGCAAGTTCCGCGACGATGTACGTAATTTTATTCGAGGTGTCGATGGTTACGCCGGACTTTTCGCTGAACGGATCTGTGGCAGCCCAGAGTTATACGCCAATGGAAGAACTCCGGCGGCGAGTATAAACTTCGTCACGGCTCACGACGGTTTCACTTTAAGAGATTGCGTCAGTTACAACAACAAGAATAACATCGCAAACGGTGAAAATAACCGTGATGGTGAAGAACATAATCAGTCATGGAATTGTGGACTCGACGAGACTTGCGACGGCGAGACTGATGATGAAGAGATCATCGCACTCCGAGAACGTCAAATGCGCAACTTTATGACCGCGCTCTTCGTTGCTCAAGGTGTCCCCATGCTTTACATGGGTGACGAGTATGGGCACACGAAAGGCGGTAACAACAACACGTATTGCCATGATAATGCGTTGAATTGGATGGATTGGGAGCAAGCCAATGATCCCCTTGCAGGAAATGGTTTGGCACGTTTCTGCCGACAAATGACCTTGTTACGCAAAGAGCACGGCGCGTTCCGCTTACCGATATTTCCCACTGCGGACAACATTCAGTGGCATGGTCACTTACCAGAGACGCCAATTTGGGATGAAGATTCTCGTTTCGTCGCATTCACTCTTCGCGAATCTCCAGAGTCTCCACAATTTTATGTAGCTTTCAATTCGCATCATGAAGCCGCGGCGTTGACGCTTCCCAAACTTCCTGATGGACAGCAGTGGAAGTTAATCTTAGATACTGCATTAGAAACGCCATTTGATTTTATTTCTGGTGACGACGTTGCCGAAGCGGACTTGTACACGGCGGAGGCGATGATAACGCCTGGTTTGCGACGTAACAAATACGTCTGCGTCGACCGCTCTTCGGTCATCTTTCAGTCGGTTCTCGCCGAATGAGTTGAGTTAAAATTCTTTAGTTTGCCCGCACATTGCGCTAAAAGTGTAAATTAATTCAATTTTATTGTATTGATCAACGACATGCAATCATAGCTCGCGTTGTTCGTGCGCAACACCTGTGAGCGACGCGCGTCGTCCCGCCTCTGTTGTGGCACAGTGCAGTGCTGAACCGTAACGAAAAACGCCACTCTCGCCCTCGCGTTGTGATGAAATTCGATGTGTTCGTGCAATGCGTACGGGGCGAGGTCAAAGATGTCGACAGCGCCACTGCGTGGGCGTTCGCGCGCGACATCGCACTAGTCGTCCTCGGTGGTCGTCCGAGTTTTATGTTGGATTACGGCGCGGGAAAGCTGACGCGATACCTGATGCGGTTTGCTAAACGTGCTGGTGAGATGTTCAACGTCGATGTCGCGGACGTGGTAGTCATAGAATTAGAGCAGACTTACTTTTTGAGCAATTTGAAAGTGTTGGAAGCGCTTCGTACGGAGCAAGTGCTATTTGTTGACGTCGACGCAGACAAGCCTAGTATTTTGAGAGCGGGCGACTCGAAACGCTCGAGCGTAGATGAAGCTATAAATGACATCTTGGTCAAGATTCCGAGAGCGCCGCGCGAGCAAAATACGATATCATTAGGACCAATTGTAGGTCTACATAAGAGCATAGCTCCACCAACAGTGGCTGGGGTTTTGTTGGGCTATCCCACAGCGTACGTGTGCGAACGGCGTTCAATGTCTCGAGCTGGGAGTACACTATCAGCCTGTGCATTAACCTTACATGCCGTCCAAGAAAAGGGAAAAGAAGACAATGGGAATGATGCAGTAGTCGTGAGTGGGTGGACCATCCCGACGACGCTTTATTCATCTATGGATGATGACACAGGTGTGTGGTTTGGTGAAAACATTCGAGCGTGGGAGTGTCGCGTTTTGCACGCCGCGGGTACCTTAGGCATCGCATCACTCGAGTACAAACGGATACATAAGCCCGGAGGACATGAGCGAGTAGTGTTTTGATGCGTTGTGCATTTGTAGAACTATGTTAGATTTGTATTAATACTTGGATTTGTGGTTTCACCAGCTTATTCGCTATCCGATTCTTCGTCATCACTGGCTTCCTGCAACCACGTAAGGAAGGGCTTCGCCTTGGTGAAGAAGCGAGCATCACCATCAGAGTTAGCAAGAAGTTCCTTGCGTCTGGCGTTCGCCCAGCTAAACAATGCATCTTCGGAAAGAATATCAACGTCGTACAACATTTTCAGCAACTGAGCGGTGATGCCAAGCACCCGAGCTCCGCCCGTGCGGTTCATGAATGGGTTGGCCGAAAGCGCGAGAGCTTCAAGCGCCTGAATCGCTCTGACTTGCTGAGAATTTTTCTTCAGTACACTCTCCAAACTTGACCCATAGGCTTCAATGCGCTTGGTGATTGCAGCCAAAAGTTCTTTATCGGCTTCCGGAATAGTGGCGGGATAAACTCCCGCACCATCGAGGTGGGTTGGGGCAGAAAGTGCGAATGAAATAACACTCACCAAAGCGTACGCAGCCACTTCACCCGTGCTTCGACCCGAAGCCTCGGACAATGAGCTGACGAGCGCACCAAGATCATTAGCACTTCGCTTTTGAGCTTTTTCAAGTTCCAACACGGCTTGCTCGACAGACTTTTGAAATTCAATCACCGCTTTTGTTTCCTCTTCTTCAGCGGCAGCTCCCAATGCGGCCTTACGAGCGGTCTTCTTAGAATAGAAGACAGCTGTACCATCTCTACGCAAACGGCCGACAAATTGCTGAAGATCTTCCCAAGCTAAGAGTCGACCAAGGTCTTCTTGGAGCAAAAGCGTGTCAACCGCTGGACAATCCGTACCGTAAATGGAAGAATAGTCAACCACCAACACATTTAACGGAGGAGAACGTCCTCGTAAAGAATCCGGCACGGTGAGTAATGCTTGGTTGTAAAGTCTCTTTACCATGGGCTCGGTACCAGACCCGCAAGCGTACGCGATACCCTTGGAGAGCATGACAAGCGTGTTGATGTCTGCTTCGAGCGCCTCAGCAAGGCTAATTTTGAGCATCGGACGAAGCGTGACAATACCGACAGCACCATCATCGCCATCCTTAGCGTCGTCTTCGTCGTCTTTCTTCTTGCGCTTCTCAGCCTTGGCGTTCTCCTTGACCATTCTCTCCGCTTCTTTGAGCTTGTTGTTCAACTTGTGAACATCCGCAATCCACGCTTCTTGGTTGCCAAATCCAGCCAACTCGAATGCAATCTTGCGAGGATCAAGGCATCCGACCATGGTGACGCCTTCTTTAGAAAGAGCGCCACGAATACCGTCCACCTTTGTGGGTGCATCCTCACCAGTCTTCCATCTACTTTGCAAGCGCTCAAACTCCTTCTGGTCGAGTTCAGTGAGAAGCGGTTCAATTGCGAGACGTAACGCCTTGACGTCACCTTGAACCTTGGACCATTCACCGCCCGGTGGCTGAATCTCCATCAAATCATTACCTTGACGACCAGTCAAGTGACGCAACAAAAGAGTCGGCAAACGGTAATCCTCCATCACGCGTTGGTACTCGGCGTAGTTTTCAAACAAGTTGAGCGGGCTGAGCGGCGTAAACTCACTAGTCCCTTCGTTGAACACTGCGAGCTTTGCCATCGGCAATTCATACGGTTCCATACTAATTGTAATTTGATTTGCGTCAGAAGGACCTCGCCACCAAGGTTCGAGACCTTCCCAAGCACCAAGAGTGGCTGAGGCAAGAACGGCGGTGGCTGGCATATTGGCCTGAATGCTTGACACAACGCCCAACACATTGGGATCGAGGTGGATACCCATGTTCGGCTCATCAAAGTAGAGTAAAATTTTAGACGCGTGGAAGAACGAGCTCTCGTTTTCAAGCGCAGCCGCCTTGAGCATGGAGGCTGTGGTGTGAAGATCCGCAATGATGATGTCGGGTTTTCCCGCACCGTGATCCTTGAGCTTGTAACCAACATCCGCTGCGTACTCGAGCTGCTGTTGAATTGTACCAGAACCAGCACTAACCTTTTCACCAATTGCACGTGCCGCGCGAAGAGCCTTCTTGTTACGAGCCTTATCACGAATGGAATAAGGACGACGCACTTGGTGAAGCGAACCGTCGCCCGAGTGATCGCGTGCCGCCGTCCAATAAGGCACGGCGTGCGCCTCACATTCTTGCCCAACACGCTTTAAAACTTGCTTTGTTGGCACCGAATAAAGAAGAATGGCATCGGGGTATTTCACTTTCAGTAAACGCAAGTGCACGAGGATTGCTGTAAACGTCTTACCAGAACCCGTCGGCGTCGACAAGATGACGTGCAAGGGCTTGGGGAGAGGCTTGCTCGCCTCCTTGGCGCGCGCGATCGCACCGTAATGCTTATCAAGTTGCTCAATCAATTCATGCTGGTGCTTGTACATGCGAGCAACGCCACCTGATTGTGCCCCAGACTTGTTCGTACACAAGTGCATCGCCGCAAAGGTTTGATCTTTAATACGATTACTGACGTTGTCCCACACCAGCTTCCCTGCGATCGCTTGTACACTCCCTTCACCGTGTGCCAAGGCTTCACGCTTCAAAAACAATAAATCTGCCGCTTGCGCTTCTTTAATCGCATTCAACCATCTCAACGTGTGCTTGGCGTCGTCTCTTCTCGCCTTCAACTCATCAATCACCGCCCCAGCCCACAAGTTTGACAACCTCTTCTTCGTGTCTTTATCCACCCCAGCGTGTTCGTACTCGCTCGGAAAACACTCCTTTGCCAATGCTTTATAAAAATCACTATCCTTCCTCTGGCAATAAAAGTATTCAAACACATGCTTCTTCAACAAATCCGGCGGCGACGCCAACGCCCCATCCCAAGGTTGAATCTCTCGCATGATTCGAAACCCCGCGCTGCCGCGCACTTTCGCCACCAAGTCGCTGTTATCGATATCGGCCCAATCCGCAGACGTGAGCGACGATCCAACGTCAACATTCAACGATGCCTCGCCGTTCATATCCCCCATCACCACCTCTTCGTCGCCGCCAATGTGCGCGTCGTCATCCGAGTAATCGCTCCCGCTGTCGTACGCCTCGTCGTCCGCCATGGTGTGTGTGTTGTGTGCGTGTGCGTGGTGTGTTGTGGTGCGTTGCGTTGTGCGTGTACGTGATCAATACCCACCCCCGATCGTCGTATACGTGTAGACTCACGCGCGCGCGTCGTCGTCTGCCATCGTTCGTCGTCGTTCGTCGTCGTCGTCCCGTCGCGTGGCGGCGAGGTCAGACGAGTTTTAGGGGTGGGTGGGCTATTCCTGGTTACGATTGGTCGATTGATCGATGTGCACCCCTCGACATGAGGTCGCGGTCGGGGTGATTCCAAAGCGACATCGCGAGGTTTGGATCGTGCGATTGATCGATGGATGTCATCGATCGATCGCGACATCGCGCGCGAATCCCGAGCGCACGCGAGGACGTGGAGGACGCGCGGGTGGCGGCAGAGCGCGACGACGACGGTGGGGGCGTCGACTGCGGTGACGACACCACGCACGAGTGTATTGATTGTTAACCACACACACACACACACGACGACGACGACGAGATGAGCGCGCGACGACGTCCAGGGGGGGCGAGAAAGATGAAGGCGTTTAGCCGGATAGAAACCATGACGAATGAAGGGCAATTCGACCGCGCGTTGAAGAGGAAAGATCAGTTGATTTTAGTGGAATTCGTATCGGTGAGTGAAGTGATGCGTGGTTGTTCGTCGCGTGTGCGAGCCTCCGTTTGGTGGTGCAGGGCAAAGGCGGTGGTCGAGTACCCGCGGGTTCGAGGACGAGGCGGCGACCGAGGGATTGGTCGCGCGCGTCGCCCGAGGAGGCGCAGAGGGGGGGGGAGGAGATATGTGCGGGCGTAGAGTTCGATGACTGACGATGTATATCATGTATACACGCGTGTGCGTGTGTGTGCGTGCTTTGTGTTGTGCGTTTCACAGAATTACAGCCCTTCGAGTAAATCCATGGCGCCGTACATGCAAACGCTGTCGCGCACGGGGGAGTTTAAGCGCATTCGCTTTTTGCGGGTGGACATCGAGGCTGTGCCTGCTGTGGCGGAAAAGTGTAACGTGAAGGCGCTTCCAACGTATCAGATTTACAAGAATGGAGAGAAATTGGAAGAAATGAGTGGGGCGTTACCATCGAAATTGGTAGCGATGATGAAGGAGCACAACTTCAAGCCGAAACAGGGCGGCTTGAAGAAGATTGTCGGCGTTGTGTTGGGTATTACATTTGGCGTGTTTGGTTTGATCAAACTTAAAGCTGGCGTTGAGGCGGCTGAAAAGGCGGCAGAGGAACGTAAGGAGCTTGAAAAGCGCGCGGCAGAGGAGCGTGCGAGACGTGAGCGCGACGCTCTTCGTCAACAGCGCGCTCGTTCTCGAGGGGTCTCCATCCCGCAACAAGAGGAAGAAGACGACGAAGGACAGTTCGAAGATGAGGATGACGACGAAGAGTACGAGTACTATGACGATGACGAAGATGAATAGGTTTTTGTTGATAGATGTGACACATTATTTGAATATGAAAACATGCGCTAAGCTGCTATAAAGTGCGTAGCTAGAATTCCTATGAAAACGCGTCGCTCACCATTTAAACTCTGGAATGTTCTGTGTATCAGGCTTCGGCGGGCTAGGCGGTGCCTGAGGTTGTTGCATTTGACCCATCATTTGCATGTATGGGTTTCCCATTCCGTACGCCTGCTGCGCGTGCTGCGGTTGACTAAACTGGAACTGTTCGCCCATCATCATGTGCGGCGCTGACATGTGACCCATCTGCGACGCGACGCCTGCAAATTGCTGTTGCCCAACACCTTGCTGTGGCATCATTCCGGGATGCTGCGGTGCATACATTTGCTGTGGCATTCCCATTTGTGCGCCCATTTGTGCGCCCATGTGCTGCGGCGGCATTTGCGGCATTTGTTGAGCAAATCCGCCCATACCCATGCCACCGTGCATCGGCATTTGCATCGGCATCTGCTGTTGTTGATACGCCTGCATCTGGGGCGGCTGCTGATTCATCACACCCATCATTCCCATTTGAGCTTGTGCACCTCCCATCGGCACCACGCCCGGGGTACTTTGAATCGTCGGCGCTGGCGCGTCGAACAAGTTCATGATATCATTCTTCGAAAAGTCTGGCTTTTTCTTTGGTTCAACCGGCGGTGGGCTGAGATCTACTGGCGGAGCTTGGGCAAATGCACCCCATGCATCGTCATTTGGTACCGCCGCGCTGGCTTCCGGCACCGCTGGCGACGCTTGCGCCACCGCTGGCGGCGCGCTAAAGTCGCTCCACTGCTCCAGTCCCACTTGCGCTGGAGCTGCTTGCACTGGCGCTGAAGAGAAATCCGTCCAAGTGTCTGCACTCGGTGGTGCCGCTTGCGCACTCGAAGGTTCATTCATAGACAGCAAATCAAACATACCGCTATTTTGAGATGGAGCTGCCGCCGTCGCGGGCACCGCCAGGGGCGAGGAAACCACCGCTGCCACCGTGCCGCCTTGGCCCACTCCATCACTCGGCACTGGTCTATCTCCTAAAGACGCGTCCACATACGCCCGTCGTTCATACTTCTTTCTAATAAACCTCTCACACTCATCTCTCGACGCGTTCGGCGTCGGCTTATCCCCAGCCGGCATTCGCGCTTGCCAAAACGCGTTCGCTCTCGCGTTCCCCATGCGTTCCATAAACTCCACCTGTTCCTCGGTCCACTTATCCAACGTCGTCGATTTCACCTTGGAAATATGTACCCCTAACCCTCGATGTGCCCCCGAGCAATTGGTACAGAAAAATACCCCCAACGACGTCGACGCCCATCGCGGAAGCCTCGCATCGCACTCAGCACACGTCACATTCTCGGGACGTTTCAGCGCATCCACGAGGCGTTTATGCAGCGCTTGCTCCTCGCGCGCGCTCATCTCACCCACACTCGTGCTCTGCGCTTCACCTCACCACCCTGTGTCGTTTCGTGTGTCGTCTCAATCTCACTCGCGCGCGTCGTGCTCTGCCGATAACGCCCGCGAGAGAGAGATCATCACTCACCAGTGCACCGCGCAGCCGTCACAGGGCGTCGTCGGCGGCGTCGAACGATCGGTGGAATCGCTTAGGATGATTCTCACCCACGTCACCGCGCTCAATGCATCGCACATCGTGCTCGCCAGCGGTAGTCCGCGTCGTCGGGACATCTTGCGCGCGCTCGGGCTCACCGACGTGGTCGTGCGCGCGTCGTCGTTCGCTGAAGATTTAGACAAGAATGCGTACGATGGCGCACACGCGTACGCACAAGCGACGGCGATGGCGAAAGCGAGAGACGTGTATGAGATGTTTGTGCGAGATGGTGGTGGTGAGGTTGGCGATGGGGTGCCGGATGTCATCATAGGCGCGGACACGGTGGTGGAGTCTCGGGACGGGGCGGTGATGGAAAAGCCGAGCGACGAACGCGAGGCAAAAGATATGCTTCGAGCGCTGTCGAATGGAAGTTCTAAGGTGCATACTGGGGTGGCAATACTATTACCGAAAGTTAGCGCGGTCACAGGGGTGTTTGAGCGGGGATTTAGTGAGACGACGACGGTTGAGTTCGCGGAGCTGACAGAGAAAGAAATCGACGCGTACGTCGCCACGGGAGAGCCCTTTGACAAGGCTGGGGGGTACGGCATTCAGGGCCAAGCCGCTGCGTTTATTAAAGGTATAGTAGGTGATTACTACAACGTCATGGGGTTTCCCATGCACGCGTTTTCGCGCGAGCTTTCAGCGTTGGTACCTTTGTTTGTAAAGTAGAGAACATCTGTAACAGAGCTTCGCCGGCGAACGCGCACGAGCATCAGAGTCTGACGCTAATAGTAGCGCAGAGTCGCTTCGAATAGACGTGTGTGAAATATATTAGTCAACGCAAGCATCCTTGTCGCTCGCGCTTCACTAGTCGCACTCGCTCGGCGCGCCATGCCGGTAAAGAGAAAACGCGCCGCCGGCGCGCGCGCGAAGACAACAAAGCAAGAAGCCGAGCCAGCACAGGTATCGGGCGAGCCGTTGATTGATTTGGGCCCGCTGGTGCGCTGTACTGTCGTGCAGCGTCCATCGGTGCGAAACAAGTCTCCATACGTTGCGGATGTCATAGTGAGCACGACGAAAAAAGTCGCCATCACACACGTACCAAACATTGATTCTGGAGGAAAGTTACGTAAAGGCGCAGCCATTTTGGCATCGAAAGTGCCCAACGTTGATGAAAATACGCTAGGGAAATTTGGTACGCCCAAGTGTGAGTACATCTGTCGGTTGCTGCGGTGCGAAGAAGATGAACACGATGGTGGAGGAGTATGGATATCGGCGAACCCGGCTTTGGGCGAGCAACTAGCCAGAAAATTACTTGAAAAAGGAGCTTTAGACGATAGATTGGGTCCGAGTCCCGTAATGAAAGACAGCATTCAGACTCAGAAAATGCTGAAACGACAGGTGACAGAGAGCGTGTCGAATGCATACCGACCAGACTTTTCTGTGACTCACGAAGACGGCTCTGTGACTATTTTGGAAGTTAAGCAAGTCGTCGATAGCGATTATTCGCGTGCGTTCGTTCACGCTAGAGCTGAGACTCAAGCACCGCACCCGGCGTATTCGCCAAATTGTCCACCAAGCTCGTATGTTCGAGCTGGGATTTTTCCTTGGGGCAAACGCGGGCAAAAGGGCCCCGATAATGAGAAGGTTGTCAGCGCCCGCGCAATCGAGCACATCAGAGAACTGACGTCGATGGCAAAGAATTCGGAGACACGTCCAGCTATTTTATTGATGTGTGGACGAGGTGACGTTAAAGGATTTCGTGCTAATGGTGCGGCGTGTCCTTCGTTTGCTCGGTATTTAGAGGAGGCTCAACGAGCTGGAGTGCGCGTGTTATGCCACGCGATCCGATGGGGCGAGGGCAACGATGAAGGTAAAGCATTCGATGCAGGCGCTCTCGATCTTTGGCAAGCGCTCGGCGAAGGCGACGAATTTATTGCAAAAACGTAGTTCTTGCTGTTTGTTGTACATTTATGTCCATTACATTCGTATCAAAATCGTAAAACACAAAATCAAATCAGTACTTTGTGTTCCGTTGCGTGCGCTCGTAGTATGCGATGGCGTCGGCGTAGTTGTAAAGTGGAAAATTTGTTGATGCCTTGCGTCCACGTACGCGAACGAGTGCAGTATCGTACGCCACTGCAGCTTTTTCTGCAGTGTCAAAGAGTCCCAAGTACATGTGGTGGCTTCGTGGAACCCCTAGGCGGGCTTCAAATTTGTGATTCGCGTGACGCGTCACGCCTCTGTAGCCGCTGGACGAACGCGCAAATCCTTCAGAGTGGCGACGAACTTCCATAATGAGTTCATCCAAGGATACAGAATCGATGAAACCGATGAGACTGGCGTAGCGCGACTCTGGGAAATTCATTTTCAGAGGTCGAACACCTGAATTCGAGCGCGATCCCATGCGAGCGAGCTTGAGTACAATGATGTCAAATGCCTCAGCTGCAGAGGACTCGTCTTGATGTCCACCCAAGTAAACTTGACGTCTCGATTCGCGCAACCAAACATGCGCTTCGTAGCGGCCAGATTTTGCGTGTCGACACACACCATTGTATTGAGAAGAGCGTGCTTTTGGCACTGGTTGAAAGGGCAGGCCTTCAACCTTTACGCACGGCTTTATCGCGCGCGGTGTACGCGGCTTTGTCGCGGCGCCCAATCGGGCGGCAACACCACGCGCATTCGCGGGGGGTACGTACTTCTCCTCATACTCTCCCGCACGTACATGCCCTGGAAAATGCTCATCAACGTGTTCACCAGCGTTTTGACTTCGATGGTGTCCCGGAAAATGTACTTGACCGTCGCGCGAAGCGCCGGCAATGTTGTGTTGCGCAAATACGTCGTCCCACACAGAATGGTTTAATTCCGGTACTTTGTCAAACAAAACCATCAAATCAGCATCAGACGGTACAGCAGCATCTGCCTTGACAGCATCTTCAGTCTCAGTTCTCGCTCTCGTGCGTGTTTGCATCTTCAACGTCGTCGTCTTGAAATCCAATACGCGCGCGCCGCCCGCGTGGTGCACAAATGTGGTGGTGTGTCCTTCCAAATTCGTCCGCGTCGCGCGTCGTGCGTTGGTCGCGTGCGCTCACACGTTCGGCAACACGTCGTTCTCTTCTCGTCTGTTCCACGCGCGTCGTCGTCGTCGTGGAATGATGCGTCGCACTATGCGCCATCCTTCACACAGTCACACAACAGTTTCTCGGCCAATGTCACGCGCGCCATGTGACTGCGCTGCTGGTGCTGGCATGAAATGACTGGCAAAAAATGTGGCAAAAGTATGGTTTAGGGTTGTACTTGACGTGCACTCGCGTCGACGACGACGACACACGTCGACGACGACGACCCGTAGCGCGCGCTATTCGTGCAACACACGCGTGTGTACGTCATCATGGATCCAGAAATGTTAAACGGCTTCGCCGAAGAGGACAAGGCGAAGATGTTAGGGATGATTGAAGCCATGCAAACCAGAGATAGGTGCGTGCGATGACGGGCGTTGGGACGGGCGTTGGGTGACGCGTGACGATGCATGTGAAGACTAACCACGAGCGACGTGCGTTCGAATGTGTGTTTATAGCTTGAAAATGTACAACAACTTAGTCGAGAAGTGCTTTAACACGTGCGTGCAGTCGTTCAGACGCAAGAGTTTGGAAAAGGATGAAGAGCGCTGCGTGTCCAAGTGCTGTGAAAAGTTTTTAAAGCATTCCGCGCGTACGTCACTTCGGTTCGCGGAATTGAACCAACAGTCGATGCAAGGGATGGGTGGTGCACCGCCGCAGTGATAGTTTCGGAGAGCGATAGGATTATTCAATAAATTACGTTTGGTCATTAGTTTCAGTCGTCGCTTTTCGTTTCATTGCTCAACCATCTAAGTGCGCTATAAATACGTGTGTCTGTCTATGCTTGCTCGCTTCTCACGTGTGTATGTGTCTGTATGTGTCTTTATGTGCTTTGCTTTACGCTGTGACGACGCTGGAGAGAACGTCGAAATACGTCGGGAAAGTCTTGCGAGTGCACTTCGGGTCGTTGATGATGACATCGACGTCGCCGCACGCCGCCAAAGCGAACGCCATCGCCATGCGGTGGTCATCGTACGTGTCAATATCCACATTCGCCTTCATCTTCGCTGGCGGATTCAACTTTTGGGGAGGAGTGATGACGCAATAGTCAGCTCCTTCGAACACATCGCAACCTAACTTGCGAAGTTCGGTGCAAATAGCAATCATGCGCTCCGTCTCCTTAACGCGCCAGCTCGCAACGTCACGAATAGTAGTCACACCATCAGCAAAGAGAGCAGCAACGGCAAGAGTCATCGCTGCATCAGGCATGGCATTCATGTTAACATCAATCGCCTTGAGCGGACCCTTAGGACCGGTGCAGGTGACGGAGTTTGGACCCCATTCCAACGTGGCGCCCATTTGTTCCATGGTGTACGCAAATTTAGTATCACCTTGGATGCTTTCAGAACCGCAGCCAATGACCGTGACAGTGCCACCAGTGATGGTCGCGCCCGCGAGAAAATAAGAAGCCGAAGACGCATCGCCTTCAACGAACGCGCTGCCCGGAGAGATGTACTTTTGGCCACCTTGAATCTTGAAGTTTTGGAGGTCAGCAGAGCGCTCAACCTTCACGCCAAATCGTTCCATGAGCGTAATAGTCATCTCAATGTAAGGCTTGGAGACGAGTTGATCGACAATAACAATTTCAATCGTACCAGTGGAGAGAGGCGCAGACATGAGGAGTGCCGTGAGATACTGCGAGCTGACAGAGCCGCTGAGCTCAACGCGGCCGCCGGGTAAGCCATTCGCCTTCACAGTCACTGGCGGACAGCCGGTACCCATCGTGCACTCAGCATCAACGCCAAGCTGAACCAAGCCATCAACAAGATCTTGGATCGGTCGTTCTCTCATGCGTTCCACACCGTCAAGGA
>Ga0181552_10002194_pt1 | contig 14398 bp, 10 predicted proteins | sample 011ome_18_FD_130583 | JGI IMG/M metagenome (GOLD analysis project Ga0181552, IMG submission 130583) | Coastal salt marsh microbial communities from the Groves Creek Marsh, Skidaway Island, Georgia - 011501BT metaG (megahit assembly) | ecosystem: Environmental > Aquatic > Marine > Intertidal...
AAGGTAACAACGCACGAAATACAGCGAAGGTAACAACCAACAAAGGCCAAGTACTGGGCGGAGCGAGTACTCTCTAGCGAGTGCCCTCCCGTCGATGCCCACCATGCGAACAAATACACTAGTAGTGTAGGAAATTTGAAATAATGCTGACTACAGTACTACTGCTGCTCTTCTTCTCTACTCTCTATCATACCATGTACGTCCCAGCGCTCGAGCGCTAAAAAGTTACATGGGCACATAGTTTGTGTCCTCGGCATTTTTCCCGTTGGCGTAATACTTCGAGTACCACGACACAAAATGCTTCAGCCCGTCGTCCAAGCTCACGGTGGGAGTGTACCCGAGGTCGCGCTTGGCTGCCGAAATGTCGGCGTGCGTGAACGGCACGTCCCCAGTTTTCGGCATGGGCACGTAGTTGCGGTTGGCGGTTTTCCCCAACGCGCGTTCCAAGCTCGACACGAAATCACTCACGGTGACCGGGTTGGTGTTGCCGAGATTGTAGACACGAAACGGCGGCTTGGAGCCGTCTTGGTTTTTCCCCGAACGTTGCGCCGTGTCGAGCGAGGCGATGGTGCCTCGCACGACGTCATCGATATAGGTGAAATCTCTCGCCAGCTCCCCGCCGTCTTCAGCTTTGAAAATCTTAATCGGCTTGTCCTTCATAATGTTGTTGGCGAATGAAAAGTACGCCATGTCGGGTCTACCATACGGCCCGTACACGGTGAAGAACCGCAAAGCCGTGAGCGACATGCCGTGGATGTGATTGTACGTGTGCGCTAACAACTCGTCCGATTTTTTTGTCGCCGCGTACAACGACGCCGGCGAGTCGGTAATATCCGACTCGCTAAATGGTACCTTTGTGTTTAAACCATAGACGCTCGAACTCGACGCGAACACCACCTTTGGCATCGGCGCCGTGTGCGCCACGGCTTCCAACAGCGTGACAAATCCCGCAACGTTGGAGTGCACGTACGCCGCTGGATTCTTCACCGCATATCTCACCCCAGCTTGTGCGGCGAGATGTATTATGGAAGTCACCTGGCAAATGTCTAAAATTTTCCTCAACGTCGCCGCGTCGTTCAAATCCGCCACCACCGTATGCACGCCGATATCCTTCAGCTTTTGAATCCGCGCGCGCTTCAGCCCACGAGGGTAATAATCATTCACGTTATCCAACCCAATCACTCCAGCGCCTCGACGCTTCAAAGCCGTAGAGACATGCGAGCCTATAAAACCCGCCGCTCCCGTCACTAAAACGACTTCTTCCGTCGGGACGTTACGCGCGCACGACTGCATCAAAACCTTACGCGACGTTGACCTCGCCGAAATCGTAAACACACTCAACGGCCCATCGCGCAAAACCTTGGCGCCGTACGAATCCTGCCCGCCCGCCGAGAGCGCAAAGTACATCAACGCCAACGCGACGAGCGTCGCCGTCGCGGCTCTTCGTCGCATCGACCCACACACCACCGCCGCTGCGCTCGGCGACGACGATGACGACGCCTTGCCGTGTGCGTACCGCCTAGAATTATTATTATGACTACTACTGTCGTCGCACGTACGTCGTTCCGTCAGTCAAAGCCCATCTGGTGCGGCTGCGGTGTATTATCCTCTCGCATCGCACGCGCGAATGCACGCGAGTCGCGCTCGAGTCACGCACCTAAACACCATGCGTCTGATAAATATGTGTGTTGTGTGTGTGTGTAGAGTTTTACGCGCCCGCGCGAGTGGTGCGTGCACGCGCCGTGCGCGCGAGTGTGACGACGACGACGACGACGACGACGCGTGGATGCGCACACAAACGACTCTTTCATATTGTATCACATATATGGGTATGTAAGCATAACTATTTATAGCGTGATAGATGAATTATATGTATAGTATGTAGATACGCCTCGGATCGCGCCAGCGCACGACGATGTCGTCATCGCCAAACTGCGGTGCGCGACCGTCGCGCCGGGCGCACGGTGCGCGTGTGTTTATATATATATAGAGAGAGGCATCGTCGTCGTCGTCGTCGTCGTCGTCGTCGTCGTCGTCGATCGAGGTGTGTTTTGGATTTGAATCGCAATCCATTCATTGAATTGAATCAATATGCCGCTTCGACGATCGATGAGCGGTGGGAGCGACGGCATGGCTGGGGGATTGACGCGACAGAACACGATGGAGTTTCTCGGGCGTTTACTTCGCGGCACGAGTTCGTCGGAGGCGGTGGTCGGGGACGGCGTGGACGACGGGCGCGTGGGCGTCGTCGTCGAGGGTGACGAGAATGACGCCGGAGCTATGGGTAGTGGACGACGGCAGCGACGTGGGGCATCGTCGTCGACGGCGTCGTTTGCACCGGATCCGTTCACGTTGCCAGAGGTGCTGGGGCGGTTGGACTCGGCGCGGTCGCTGCTCGTCGAGGATGAGAATAACGCCGCCGGCGAAACGCGCAAGGAGACGACAAAGACGACGCGGTCAAATCCCACGCGCAAGAGCTCGAGACGGGCGAAAACAAACGCGCCGGCGGCGACGGTGACGAAGGGTGCGTCTGGGCGTCGAGGCGCGTCGTCGTCCGCCGCTGGCGGCGCCCTGGCACGCGTGAACGCACAGCACTCGTCATCGGATGCGGGAGACCATCATGGTTGGACGTATATTCCCAAGCGCGCCGACCGTCGACGTGCAATCGCGCGATTTACCACGGCGATTATCCGCGCCGCTGGTCACGCGAGTTTTATTTCCCGCGAAGGCGTGGGTTACCGCAAGGCGTTTGATCGTTTCTTGGTTGAGACGTACGGAGAAACATTCGAGGAAGGACATTACTGGTACAAGAATGCCGAAATTGAACCGTTTTTCCGTGCGGTGCTGTACGTGGCGAGCGACGGTCGGCTGAACTTGGCTAATGATGACGTGAAATACTTGTTCACGAAGAAAGAAGAGCGGCAGGCGGCGGAGTGGGTGCTCGACGAAGACGTCTTGGGCAAGCTCGGTATGACGGCCAGGGACGTCGCGAATGTGTACGAAGGCCAGCCCAGAAAAAGCTCGAGAGGGTTCCCGCGCGGTACGCCGCTGAATATTCCACCCGAGACGACGTTGCCGCCTGAACCCGAGCCGTTTCTTGAATCAATGATTCGCGGTGGTGGCCGCGGCGGAGGCCGCGGCGCGGCGGAGGCTGCACCGGCGACGGCGTTTTCCATGCCTCCGCCGCCGTCGCGGTCTCGCACGCCGCAAATTCCGACAACAGGCGGCGCCAACGCGGTACCGATGGATATTCAAAAGTTGTTCGCGTCTATACCGCCGCTCGGCGCGCCCGGAACGCCCCTCACGCGTGGGTTGTCGCGACAAATATCGCGACAGTACTCGAGCGATTTATCGCGCTTGATGAGCGAGTTCGAAGCGCATCCGTCCCACGCTGATGAATTCGTTCGCACGTATTTAGCGCGAAGCGCATCTGAACTCGACGCCGTCGCGGCGTTGCAAAACGCTGAAAAGGCTGACGGCAGACGAGCTTCGAAACGCACCCGAACACGCGACGACAACGACGACTTGTAATAGACGCACAACCATACGCCTCCACGCGCGCGATACCATCCCACACCGTGCGACGCACGCACGCGCGTGCGCGCGACGATGATCTCTGCGACGAATAATGACGGCAACGACGACATCGCTGTCGATACATCAAACACTCCACCACCGGCGAAACGTGCGCGCATTGACAACGAACCAAAGACGCAGCCGCCGCCTCCGCTCTACGTCGCGCGAGCGATGCTCAAGTGCGCCCGCCTCGGATGCGTGCCGTGTCGCTACGTCGTATTAAACGCCGCGGGACAGCCACCCGGTGCGAACGCTCGTCCCGAGACGTGCTTACGATACGCGGCAAACGCGGCAAAGGCGCCTGGTGGGGGTGAGAAACGGTTGGGGCTGTATTCGCGAACGCAGCGCGTGCTCACCGTCGGCGACGGAGATTTCTCATTCTCCCTCGCTCTCGCGCGCGCGTTCGGGGGTGAGCGCATAGTTGCCACATCGTATGAGTCCCGAGCGTCGCTGGAGCGGATTTACGGCCCGTCGTGTATGGAGACGCTGCGCGAGCTCGAGGCGTCGGGCGCGCGCGTGGCGCACGGCGTCGACGCCGCCGATTTAGCGTCAACGCTGCCTCGCTTGGCGAACGATGGCGACAATACGCATGATGGTGACAACGCGTATGTGTTCGATCGCGTGGTTTGGAATTTTCCGTGCGTCGCGCGCAACGCCGATGGTTCGGCGCAAGAAGCGGCGTTGAACGGCTCGGATGCGAGAAGCGCCGAAGAGCTCGAAGCGAATCGAATTTTAGTCGAGAAATTTTGCCAAGGCGCGTCGCGGCTGGTGGCGAGCGATGATGGCGAAGTACACATCACGCATAAGGTGGGGATGCAGTGCGATTGGGGGATTCACGAGCGCACGGTGACGCAACAGTCAGAGACGGGCGAGTCGGACGCGTCGGCGACGTTGACGTGCGCCGGCATGGTTATCTTTGATCGGTGTGCGTACCCAGCGTATCGACCACGCAAGGCGCTGGTGAAGAAAGGATTTCCTGTAAGTGATGCGCGCACGTTTGTGTTCACGACGCGTGCGGATAAAATCGCCACGACGCTCGAGGAGTCCGCCAAGGTGGTGCAAAAAGTCACGACGACGTAGTAGTAGTATTAGCGTCACTCTTCGACGCCGCTATTCGATTCGCACGACAAACAAAGGACGAGCGAACCGTGCGCAGTGATGGCGACACCGTTACTCTCGTCGTCAAACACCGCGTTTACGACGGTGCGATTTATTCGTTACCGCGAACGCGGAGCGAACGCGCCCGCGCGCGTCGGCGCGTTGCTCCCTCTCGATGGAAACACGGTGTTTGACGTCGTACACGACGACGGAGGCTCGGCCGCGGCGGGATCATCCGTGTCATCGCGTCCACAGTCGCTCTCTCGCGCGCTCGAGGCGTATCACGCCGACCCGAAGAGCGTTACTTTTGCGGCGTCGACGTTTGGTTTAGGCGACGTCGACGTGCTCGCGCCGTTCGACGACTCCACCGCCGCCAGTGGCGTGCACAATAAAATCGTGTGCGTCGGGAAAAACTACTTTGAACACGTGGGTGAGGTGGATTCGTCCATGCCTGGGATCTCGCGCGACGCGGTGCCAGAGTTGCCAATCATTTTCCCCAAAGCCGGGACGTCAGTCGTCGCGTACGGGCAAGACATACGCACGCACGGACGATTAGACGTGGATTACGAAGGTGAGCTCGCGTGCGTGATCGGAGCGACGTGTTTCGGTGCCGGAACCCGCGCGTTAGAGTCGATGTCGGAGGAGGAAATTTTAGAAAAGTACGTCGTCGGTTGGACGGTGGCCAACGACGTTACGGCGCGAACGTTACAGAAACAACATCAACAGTGGTACTTGGGGAAAAGTTGCGACACACATTGCCCATGCGGGCCCTGGATCGTCGCAGGCTCGGCGTTACCTCTGGGCGGCGCCGCTGAACTCGTGACGTACGTGAATGGAGAAGAACGGCAGCGGGCGAAGATTTCAGACATGATTTTCACCGTCGCGACGCTCATTTCAACCATTTCGCAATACCAAACGCTTTACGCTGGAGATTTGATACTCACTGGCACGCCGAAGGGCGTGGGTGCGGGGCAGAAACCGAACGCGTTGTTTCTTAAGAGCGGTGATGTTGTGGATATCGACATCGAGGGCGTCGGACGGTTGTCCAACGGCGTGGCATCCTAGCTCTCTCGCGCGTCGCGCGTCGTGTAGTGTAACAACAAATACAGCATTACAGTAGTATAATCACACAAAACATTCTAGTAGTACAACTTAAACACGCACCACGTGGACATTATTCTTCGACGCGCTGACGTAAAACGCGACACAGATTGTCGCTCGCGAGCTCGACGCACGCGAGCGAAAACGCATCCTCGTCGCTTCGTTCCAATTCCACCGCGCGCACGGCGTCGACGACGCCTTGCACGCTCTCTAAAAGTCCATGAACATCCCACGGCGTGCGGTGAACGCGCATGCGGTTCACCAAGACGTATGCGGTGTTACACGCCGCGTCTGCGACGTTTGACGCGAATGAGTAATCATCGTCCTCGGCGTGGCGCTTCAACGTCGCGAGGCATTCGCGTATGAATGTCAACGCGTCGATGAGAAGTTCATCGTCCGCATCGGTGCCATCACCGTCCCGACACGACGCATCTTTCAACCAGCTCAAGTACATGGCGAGCACGGCGCCTCGTCGAGCCATTGCGCGTTCGATGGAGACGCCGTCGACCGAGTACGATTCGGCTCGCGTGAACGCGTCTTCGTACGCCAGCGTTCGTACACGGTCAAACGCGCGGGTGATAAACACCAGCCATGTGTGTGCGGTAAACCCACGCAAGAATACTTCGCGCATCAGTGGTTCGGGCGACGAGTGCGTGCTTTGCGTCAATAACTTTTCTTCCAAATACGCGACGCCGACGGCGTTTGCGCGAAACGCGCGCGTTTGACTCGCCGCCACGTCTTGCGTTCCGTCTTTCTCGCCGTCGTCGGCGTTGACATCAACGAATAACGCGTGAATGACGCATCCTAAAAGTTCATCTTTACGCGCGCTGTTCTCGAGTACGTACGATTGTAAATCCAAACGCTCGCACTCCTCGAGCGCCCACGCGAGCCATCGAAGCAATACGCCTTCGTACTCCAATTGTTCCGCACGCGCCGATTTCACGCGCGCACCGACGACGCGACGTTCGCCCCACGCGCGTTCAGCACGTATAAACATCACACACGCGTGCGTCATCGCGCGGACTCGTGGACCGTCGTCATCATTGTCAGCCGACGTCGACGTCGACGCCCGCCGCATCGCATCCGCGGCGTCGAGAAATATCCCCGCCGTCTCCACGAGAAGCACGCGCGGGTCGTCTTCGCTCTGAAGTTGCGTAAACGCTTGAAATATCGCGCGAGCATCGAACGCGGTCGCCGACGCCGTGTCGGCGACGGCGGCAGCAGTCGCGCAGCCGTCGTCATCATCATCATCATCGCCATCGTCATCGTCATCATCCACCGTCGCCGCCGCCGTGCTCGCGCGACACGCCGCCGCGAACGCCTCCACCGCACACCACGCGCGCTCTAAACCATCATCTCGCGCCCGGTCGCGACGTCCGCGACGCATCATCATCATCGCGCGCGCGCGCGCACGCGGCGGTGTGACGACGCAACGAAAAGTGGATAAGCGTACGCGCGCCATCGCGCGACGCGACACCATCGACGCGAACGATGTCAACGCCCGTCGCGACGCGCGCGACGACACCCTTGGCGACGACGCGATCGCCTTTACGCGCGCGCGGCGCCGTCGTGGCGCGCGCCAAGGGACGAAACAGTCGGTTTAGACGCGACCGAGAACCCGAACGACAGACGACGACGAACGAGGACGATGGCGAGAGCGTGGAGCGTCTCGAGGCGAACGCGCGCGGTGGACGACGACGGAACGCGTCGTCGTCGTCGTCTTCGGCGGCGGCGTCGCTCGCGAATGTGGTTCCGGGTGATGCAGACGCGGCGCAGCGTAAACGCATAGTCAAGATGAAGCTCGAGGCGGATAAGCGACGCGCGGAGGAGGAACGTAAACGCGCTGAGTTCGATGTCAAGTACGCCAAGCGATCGACGCAAGGGATTCCTGAAGTTGTCACTGATCGCATGTTGAAGCGCGTGGGGATTTTCTGTGGTACGCCGTTGATTTTTGGATTTATGACGGGACCGGCGTTTTATTTCGCAAAGGCGGTGAAACACATCGACGTACCGCCGGCGGTATTCTTTACCGCGTCTACGGTGACGTTTGGTGCGGCGTTTTTGGGGATTTCGTATGGGGTATTGAGCGCGAGCTGGGACCCGAGGCGCGAAGGGTCGTTCTGGGGAGGTGCGGAGTTTAAAGAGAACATTCCGATTTTGGTATCGACGGTGATGGGTAAGGCGAGCGGCACGACGCCGTTGGAATGGGACGACGAAACGGATGAAGATTTTTAAAAACTATCATAATATACGATCGTATAATAATACCACACTGCTACATTTTTTGTTTGTTTGTTTTCTGTGTTGTGTCGTGCTACAAGGTTGTCTGTCGTCCTGGCGTCTCAAATGGTGGACGCCATCTTCTCCGCCGGAACGTTTGCGTCCGCGTCCGCGTCCTCCGCCGCGAGGCGTTTGGCGCGCGACGCAGCAGCATTCGCCGCCGATGCCGCCTCGACCGCAGCATCATCTACGATCGGTGCTTCCTCGAGCGGCTTCGCCATGCGCGCCTTGTGCTTGGCGGTCGCGCCTTCATACCATCCGCGCGACGCGTACGAGTAGCACTCCAATTTGCTCGCGCACAGCGCGTTGAACCAATTATCAAGCTTATACAGCTTTTCTTCGCGCATGTGCACCGCCATCTTGTCTAAAAACTTCTTGGACACCATGTACAGCCCCACTGGGAGGTTCTCCCCGGCGTACACCGCGCGGTTTCGATACAACACGTAGGGGTTTAACCACGCCTTGTTGCTTATCAACGCCTCTGGGCGTTGGGCGTCATCCAACCCAACACCGCGTTCGCCGCGATCGAGGAACAGCACGTCCCACGTTTGCGGTCCACGCAAAAGAAAACTCACGATGATCGAGTCAAACTCATTCGGAGGTCCGGTGTGGGTGTTGATGAAGGCGCCGGCGCTCGCCAACACGACGCTCTGCACGTTGGCGTCCCGCGCCTTGACCCACGCGATGACGTGCGAAAGCGTCTTCCCGGCATCCCCCTTGGCGCCCATGCGCTCGGCTGTTAAAGTCTTTGACTGTTCACCACCATCAAACTGTATCGCCGCACACGATTCAGAAACCTCAGGCGCGGCGCTTCGTAACCAGTCGAGCGCGTCTTCGAGCTCCGCGCTCGGCCAGTTCTTTTCGAAATCATACTCCACCACCCGATCACTGTCCTTGCTTCCACCTCGACCGTGGTATAAATCCCAATTCGCACGCATGCGAGCATCCATGCTCGTGCTCGTCGCCGCATCGTCGTCATCATCGATGGTTTTAGGCGTGATTCGCGTCGTTCGCGGAAACGTCGTCGCGCCCAACAACAAATCCACACCTCCGTTCGCCGATCCCAGCATCGCCGCCGACGACGGTATCGACGACGCATAGGCGGCGACGCCGACGCAACATCCCACCGCCACCGCCACCGCCGCCGCGAACGACGACGACGACGAATTTGTCTTGTGTGATGATGCGAATGGTGTTGCGCCCTCGACGGGTGATGTTCGTGGCAATAACGACGCCGACGCTTCGACGTCGACGGCGTCGCGCGCGAGGAAAGGCATCGGAGCGATCGCGAGCGTGGTTCTGGACGACGCGAGCGTTCGGTTGCGGGCGTCGATGTGTGGCGCGGCGGTTGGAGGAACGATCAACGTTTGGTGTTACCGAGGCTAGGGTATAGGATGTTGTCTGGTGGTGGCGTGGTATCGTACAAAATAAATGCGCTCGTGTGTGCTAATCAATCAACGCGCCGTGTGCGCGATCGTGATCATCGTGATCGCGGTGAAAGCTACGTGCGTTCTCCACCGCCAGCAGCGGCGGCGAAGGAATCTAAATCCATGCTCTCGCGGTTGTCGCGGTAGAATTGCGTGACGGCGTCCAACGACCGAGTACGAATGGTGGAGCTAATGGCGACGAAATCGGTGCCGTATTGAAGTAAACCAGAGATGAATTTGGTTTTTTCGATATCCGTCCATTCGGGGCCTTTATGTGCCGCGGTCGATGCCGCGGTCGTTGGCGTTTTAGGACGGTCCTCCTTGGCGGCGTTTTCATCCTTGGCGTCGGCTTTGGCTTTCGCCTTGGCGGCTTTTTCCGCGCGCGCCTTGGCTTTAGCGGCTTTGTTTGCCGCAGCCAACGCCGCGCGCTCCAAACGCGCCTCTGCAGTCGGTGCCGAACGTTCTTCGCGCTCGCGCTGCGCCTCCACCGACGCGGGGTTGAACGCCAACGCGCGCTTGGCGTCCGCGTACGCGCGCTTCTTCTTTGCCGCCGCGCGACGTCGTCCGCGAAAGCCATCATCCGTCTTTTGAAACTTGTAATAGTACATCACGCAGTCGCCAGTATCTCGCCGCTCCAAGTGCTGCGCAATGCGTCTGAAATTCTTCCCGTACGCGTTGAACTTTTCGTGAAAGATTTTCTTCTCCGCCGGGGTCCACGGTTTGATTTCATTCTCCAAACGCATCGCGCGCACCGGGTCTTCGATGAGGCCGTTGCGACTGTCAAACACCGCGCAGCGACGATCCTCGCTGTCGAGAATCATATCTGGAATGCGAGTCATGTGTCGGAGTTCCTCCTTGCGTTGTAAAGCCTTGATGATTTGCATTTCGTCATACTCGGAACGCGCGACGCCCGCGCTCAAATCACCACCAGCGCCGCCGCGGTTTCGCCCGACGCCGCGCGCCGAACCTCCAGGCGTTCCAAATCCCGCCGGTGTCGCCTTCCTTGACGATGCGTTGGTGGTCTCCTTGGCGAGCTTGTCGTTCGCGGCTTGTACAATCTTCACGCGCCAAATCTCGCGCTGCTTGATGTACCGCACGGCGTTGTCGTATTCCCGACGCTTCACGTCGTCATGACGCTTTCGCAACGTTTCCGAAACTCTGCGCGCAACGTTCTGCCCATACGCAGTATTCGAAGCATCAATCACGCGCTTCACGACGGCGTCGAAATCCACGCGCTCGACGTCGCCCGGCAGCGGCAACCCGTACTCGGTTTTCACGCGCTCGAGCGCGCGCGCCTCCAACGATTTATTACTCGCGAGCGCGGCTTCGACCTCTTCGAGCCGCGGCGCACGTCGACGCGTCATGTCGCGCACCGACGTCGCCGCCATCTTGGCGGCGTCTCGATTCATGCGCTTGGCCCCAGCCGCGCCCCGCGGCGCGACGCGCTTGTTCTGGGCGTCTCGCGCCAACGCCGCCGCCTCTCGAATCTTCTCCCCAGCGATTTCCATCGCGCGCGCCGCAGATTTTTCCGCATTCACCAGTCGCTGTCGCAGCGCCTCGGTTTCCTTTTTGTGTCGAGCCATGGCGTTCTTACGATCGCTCGCGGCGTCGTATTTCTCATCCTCGGCGGAGTTTTTCAGCGCCTCGAGTTCCTTCTCCAGCGACGCCACTTCGCCATCGACGCGTTCCATTTGTCCCAACAGCGCATCCTTTGTCATCTTTAATCGTTGCTCCGCCGCCTTGGCCTTCTTAACGGTTTCCGGGTCCACCGTCGTCGCCGCCGGCGCCGGCGCCGCTACGTGCCGCGCTCCTACTTTTGGCGGCGCCGGCGCGGGGGTGGGCGACGCATGCTCCAATGTCACATCATCCACCGGCGGCGCACGCGCCACCGGCGGCGCACTCCGCTCCAATGCCGCACCCCACGCACCAAATTTCCTCTTTTTCGGCGTCGCCGCGTCGCTCGTCGGCGTCGGCGTCGGCGTCGTCGTCGGCGGCGCGACCCCCCCTACTCCTCCACGTCCCCCGACGACTTCCCCAGTCTCGTACGACGACGCGGATGAATACACCGCCACCGCAGGCGGTCGCTGCTGACTCAATAAACTCGGCCGCGCTATGTGCTGCGTCTGTCGCACATCCTTTAATAAACTCGGCCGCATCCCCGGCGGAGGAGGCGGCGTCGTCGACGCGGGCGACGCGACAATGTCGTACCCAGGTCTCGCCGGCACGTTCACCCGCCCCGCCGTCGCGATCACCGGTGGCGGCACCGGCGCAGACGACGTGCGCGCGCCCGAACCCCATCGCGACGACGGCGTCGGCGTCGGCGTCGGCGTCAGCATCCCTGGTGGTGGCGCGATCCCGCGCGAGTACGGGTTCGGCGCGCCGTGCGGCGTGGTCGCGCCCGGCGGCGCGCCCATGGGCACCGGCGGTGGTGCACCGCGCTCGATGTGCCCTCGTCCGCGCCCGCCGTTCGCGTGTCGCGGCGGCGAACGGTCCGACATCGCGCCCGCGCGTCGATCTGACGCGCCATTCGCGCATCGTCATCGTCCAATTGTCGTCTTTATTTATACCCATAACTTTCGCACCCCTAGCCCGCGCACGCGTGGTCCCAGAGATTTACCTGCTCACGTATTGTACGACGTCTCACTCCCATGTGTGTGTGTTCGTCGCAAAAAGACACGTGGAGTATGGGGCATTGGTCTAGTGGTATGATTTTCGCTTAGGGATGACGGCGTAAGACGTCGTTGACACAACCCAAACAACCTTTCCTCGTCGTACTGTAGACGAGATTAACCTGCGAAAGGTCATGGGTTCGATTCCCATATGCCCCCTTTTTTAAGCCCATCATTCTGTTTTTTATTAATTCCTTGGAACATAAAAACGTTTATCCGTTCTACATTGTTGGTATACACCAGTAGTTCTAACTACCGGTATGATAGAAGTGATGGCGTTCATTTTACATGCCTTGGAACATACATGCACCATCTCGTGGCGTGGGTCTGGTGGTGATGTCACGTGGTCACATACATGGTCACGCGGTCACATGGTCGCGGCGTCGTGGTTGCCATGGATCGAGCCGTCAGGAGCGTTAGTTTTATCGTTATATTTTCGGCGTGTTTGATGGTCATTTTTCGTGCACGCTGGCTTTCGATGTAGACGTCCCGACGACGTACGTCGCTTTCGATGACATAAACCGAGCACCCATCGCCTCGTCGCTCGAGGCGACGACGTCATGTCATTCACGCATTCGTTAAATCAATCAATCAATGCTGTTATTGTACAAATCGCCGCTAAGACCTATATCGCTACACGTGTTTTGCGCCTTCTATCTGCGCACAAAGACGCCGACGAGTTCGATCCAACGCCTCGACGTGGGCGCGTGGTCGAACGCGGCTAAGCGCGTGAGCGTAAATCCGCGCGCGATGAACCCTCGTTCGGGGTCTTCGATGTCGCGTTTCAGCGACAACGCATCGCACGCGACGTAAATCACGGCGTCGAACGCCTTTGATGAGGTGATGAAATCGAGCGTTTTCGCATCCAAGCCGGCGCGAGGCGGATCGACGAGAACGACGGCGCGTTCGTTGTCGTCATCACGCAGCGCTCGTTGAGTGCTCACCCAATCCTCCGCGGCGACGTTGACGATGGTGGCGTTCATCACGTTGTTTCGCGCAAAGTTCTCTCGCGCGGCGTCGACGAGCGCGGGATTGATTTCCACCGCAAACGCGCCGCCGTGGAAATACGGCGCGAGCGTCACCGTGTGATTGCCACATCCCGCGTACAGCTCGACAAATCGCACGGCGCGCTCGCCGCCATTCGCCGTGAGCTCGCGCGCAACGTCGCACAAGAAATTCGCGGTGAGTTCGGCGACGTCGGGATTTGGATTCGAAAACGACCCCTCGGTGTGCTTGAATTCAACAATGCGACGACCGTCACACGTCGTCATCGTCTCCACCACGAAATCCTGCCCGATGACGTACGGCGCGCGCTTACGACGTCTACACACCACACCAACAATCGTCGAGTCATCCTTCATCATTGCCGCCGCGAACGCGTCAAACGCCCGTCTATCCTCCTCGTCCTCGTCCTCGTCCACTCCACGCGTCTTCGTCTTCGTCTTCGTCTTCGTCTTCGTCTTCGTCGTCCTCGTCGTCACCCCGACGACGACTTGATCACCCTCGCGATTGGTTAAAAAATTCACCGCCACCACGCCTCCACCGACGACGGCGTGCGACGACCGATTCACGACGCGCACGAACGCGCCCGCGGCGCGCTCCACGCCCGCGGCGCCGTCGGGAAACGTCTCCACCTCGCGCGCCTCGCCCCCCGACGCCGTGGCTAACCGCGCGTCCCCCGAGTCGCCGCGCACGATCCCAAACGCCGCGCGCGTGCGAAACCCACGCGCGCGCGGCGATGGAAACGTCTCCACCATCGTCCGCGCGCCACCGCTCACGTTAAAGTTGTCGCGAACGAAGCGCACTTTGTCGGCGAAAAAACAATCACCACGACCACCACCAATGTCGTCCTCGTCGTCGTCACCGTGCGCGCCGTGCGCACCGTCGCCCGTCGTTGCGCGCCGCCGCGCGCGATGGCGCCGAACGCGTGCGCTCGCGCATCGCCTCGTCCTCGTCATCGTCCTCGTCCTCGTCATCGCGCGCGACGGCGCGCACGGCGACGTCGGCATACGGGCGCGCGGCGGCGCGCACGGTGGTCAACGTTCGCGTCGTCACAATCGACACCCCACGTCGAGTCGACGCCGAACCGGAACCGCACCGGTCGTCTGTATGTATGGTTGGACGATTCGCGAGACGACGAGGGATTGATTCTATTCGACGCTTCTCGTGCGCATCACTCGTTCCGCGACGGTGCCTTTGCGTGTCGCTCGTGTCCGTGACCGCACCTCGGTCGGCGCACGGCACGCG
>Ga0181552_10002204_pt1 | contig 14358 bp, 13 predicted proteins | sample 011ome_18_FD_130583 | JGI IMG/M metagenome (GOLD analysis project Ga0181552, IMG submission 130583) | Coastal salt marsh microbial communities from the Groves Creek Marsh, Skidaway Island, Georgia - 011501BT metaG (megahit assembly) | ecosystem: Environmental > Aquatic > Marine > Intertidal...
AGTTTGGTGGCAAAAAAAAATTCTGAGCCCATTTGAGAGAGTAAAAAGAAGTATTTATGGAAGATCTAATAAAGTTTTAAAAGAATATATTAAATTATTAAAAAATAGTGGAAGAACAAATGTTAAATGAAACCAATGTTTCTGCAATTGCAAAATATCTAAATAAAAAATTTTATGGAAAAGATTTAAATATTAATAGTATTTGTTCGATCAACAATGCTAAAGATAATGCCGTATGTTTTGTAAATAAAAAAAAATATAATGTTGATTATACAAAAAAATGCCTAATTATCTGTCCTGACTCTTTTGAATTAGAACCTAATTCCTTTCACTCATTTATATATAGCAAAAACCCAAGATTAGATTTTGTAAGAATTATTAAACAGTTTTTTTATAATGATAAAAAAAAAAATATTTCTGAAACTGTAAAGATTGGAAAAAATTGTAATCTAGCTGATGATATTACACTAGGTGAATATACTGTAATTAAAGACAATGTAAGAATTGGCTCTGGATCAGTCATAAATAATCATGTTGTTATTGAGTCAAATACTACTATTGGTGATAACTGCTATATTAGATCTGGGTCAGTCATTGGTGAAGACTGTCTTTCATTTGAGAGAGATGAATATGGTGTTCCAATAAAATTTCCTCAGTTGGGAAAAGTAATTATTGGAAACAATGTGGAAATTGGAACTAAAACTGTCATTTGTCGAGCATCAATAGATAGCACAATTATTTCAAATAATGTAAAAATTAATGACAATACTCATATCGGACATAATGTATATGTTGATGAAAATACTCTAATAGCAGGATTTGTAATAATATCTGGAGGTGCAAAAATTGGAAAAAATTGTTGGATTGGATCTAACTGCACAATTAGAGATGGTATTAAAGTTGGTGATAAATGTTTTATTGGAATGGGTAGCGTTCTGACTAAAGATATAAGTAATAATTCAAAAACGGCAACTATTTCAGATCTATCTCAACGTGATGTGATAAAATTTAAAAGAACCATTAAGTATTAGTATAAAATCTGTAAAGTTAAAATAAATTTATTATTTTAATTCTTTTTTTAAAACTACTCTAGTTACATTACAAAAATGTTTGAAAGATAAATTTTCGTTAATCATATTTCCTGCCCAATATCCACATCCCAGTGAAAGTGTTGTTTCTAGATCATTATTTTTGTTTCCACCTGCTGATTTAGAATTGGGCTGGTTTACAATAATTCTTGAAACAGACATATTTTTGGCAAATTTATTTATTTTATTTATATCATTACTGTAAATACCAGCGGAATGTCCAATACCATTAATTTTAATAATATTTTTTGCAACCTCAATTGAATGATCAAAATTTTTACTTTTAACTATACCAATTAAAGGTAAGATTTTTTCATTTAAAATGAAATGCTCTTTTATTTTTGAATCAATTTCATAGCCAATTAATTTAATTTTTTTTTTAATTTTGATATTTATCATTTCTAAAATCGTATTTGGATTTTTTGCAATAATTTTTTGATTAATAGTCCCCTTCACAAAATATATTTTTTCTAAATCTTTTTTTTCGTTATTTTTTAATATATAAGTACCTTGATTTTCTAATTCATTTAAAAAATTTTTATAAATTTCTTTATTTATTATCAAAACACTATCTGCTGAACAACTTGTTGAATAGTCAAAAGACTTTGACTCAATAATAGATTTAGATATTTCTTTTAATCCATCTTTTTTTTCAATTATTATTGGAGGGTTTCCAACACCAAAAATTAAATAAGGTTTATTAGAAAGCTTCACTCTTGAAATAAAAGTTTTGTTACCTGTTACAATACTTAAATCTGATAGATTAAATAAATCAATAATCATGTTTCCTCTTAGTATTTCTTTTGGAGCAATATTGACTAGATTTTCTGGTATCTTTAGCTTTATGAGAACAGATTTTATTAAATCAACTAATTTAAAACAAGTTTTGTACGCTCTTGGATTTGGGCAAAGTATTATAGCATTTCTAGATTTTAAAGAATTCAAGATATAATTTAATGGAGTTGCAATTGGATTTGTTGATGGCGAAACTCCACAAATTAAACCAACGGGTTTGTAAATCTCATAAATATTTTTATTTGCAATTTTTTTTGGATTGAATAAATTTTTTTCTAATAAATAGTTAATTAAACCTTTAGTTTTATTAATATTTTTTTCAATCTTATCCTCAATTTTTCCAAATCCGGTTTCCTCAACAGCTAATTTTGAAAGTTGATAATTTACTTTTTTATCTAGAATTTTATTTGTGATTTTAATTAAAATCTCATTTATCTTTTTTTCATCTAGTTCCAATAAACAATGTTGTGATTTCCTAGAATTAACTTCTAAGTTTTTTATTTTTAAGTTAAGATCCATAGTAATTTATATTAATTAAAAATAAGTTATTACTTTTTAAATTAATTATGTCAATAAATCCTGATTTATTTATATTTTTATTATCAATACTTATATCTGTTATCGCTAGGCTAATATTTATATCATTTATAAAAAAAAAAACTATTAATAATATTTTTGGTGACGCGTCAATTCATTATAAAATCATTAAGGAAATAAAAAAAAATGGATTAAAAAATTTTCATATTCATAACTATATAATACCAGGAAAAATTTTTTCTCCAATTTTATTTCATTTATTTTCATCTTTATTCCCTGTAAAAAATTTAGAATGTAAACCGTATTTACCCAACTTAATTATTTATATAATTTTTTTACTCTACCTAAGTACTTACAGTTTTTATTTGTTTTCAGAAATTTCATCTCAACCATTCATTTTAAGTGCGTATGTTGTTTTTTTATTTACTATTTCAATGAATAATTTCATTTTTAGAGGATCTCAGATTAATTATGTTTTATTATCAGAGCGTCTATTGGGAAGATTAATTACTTCATCTTTTGTATTAAGTATATTTGGATTTTATCTATTTGATAATTTATTAAATTTTTTATTAAGTTATTTTTTTGCAATATTGATATTTATAAGTTCAAAATTTGCAATACAATCTATCGTATTCTTCACTATAATTTTAAGTATTTTAAATATAAATTTATCACCTATTATTTTGTTATTATTGGCATTAATTTCAGCATCGTTGATAAGCAAAGGCTATGCTTTTAGAAGCTTTAAAAATACATTTATTTATTTAAGTATTTATAAAAAATTTATTACTAATTCTAGATTTAAAAAACCACTTTTAAATACTTATCTCGACTTGAATACTTTTTTTCAAGTTTTAAAATTTAAAAATTTAACAGCATCTTTAAAATATTTTTTCAGCAATGAACCAGGCAGATCAATTTTATCTCATTTTGATTTATTTTTAATCTTGCCATTATTAATTTATTTTATTGGATACGATTCAATAATTAGCAATAATTTTTTCATTTTAAAAATTCTACTGGCTTGTATTATTCCATATTTGTTAATATCAAATAAATATTTAAGTTTTGCTGGTGAGTCTTATAGATATTTAGAATATCTTTTAACTTTTTTAATTCCAATTTTAATTGTTTACTTATCTTTAATACACATGGTTAATATAAATTTTATTTTGATTTTATTCTTATTTATGTTCATATTTTCAATATTCTTTAGATTTAATTTTGTAAATAATAAAGAAAATCATAATCTAAATGAAGAAATTAACAGAAAATATCTCAATGAAATTATCATTGAGTCAAATATTACATCAAAAGATATTATTTTTTCTGTAGATATGAGACTAGGCACAGAAGTTGCTGCCAGAACAAACTGCAAAACTTTTTGGTGGCAGCCTGGAGGTTTGGCGGATAAAAATATTTTTTCATATTTTATAGAAGAATATCCATTTTTATCATCAAAAAACTTTGAAAAAATTTATAAAAAATATCTTTTTACAAAAATAATCATTAATAATGATCTTTATAAAACGTCTGGGATTAAATATGATTTTAAAAATTTTTTAGTAATTAATTATAATAAATACTATACAGTTTATAAACACAAATAATATTGATTAAATATTGTATATTGTAAATTTACTCATAAAGTTTGGAAACTCAAAATATGAAGATCACTTTTTATAAAGAATTAAAATTGGTAGGTGGACCATCTTCATTTCAAAAAAAATTTATAAATTGGCTTAAAACAAATAAAGTAGATTATGAATTTTTAAACTTTAATAATTTTTTTAAGAAAAAAATATTAATAATTAATTCGGGTACTTTTAATTTTCCATTATTAATTTTATCAATGCTATTTAATACAAAATTAGTACAAAGATTAGATGGATTTTATGATTTTTCAAATATAGGAAGAAAAACTAAAAATTTAAGATGCTTATTTATAAATATTTCAATGCAAATTATCAGAAAATATTTTGCAGATTACATTATTTATCAAAGCTTAACATCCAAAAAATTATGGGACAAAACTTTCAAGAAAGTTAAAACAAATTATTCAATAATTCATAATCCCTCATTCGATAAAGTCTTAATTTCTAAGAAAAATTTTAATTCTGTAAAATTTTTTGATATTGTGATTGTTGAGGGAAATATTGAAAATAACTCCTTTAATGAAAAAATCTTATATTTAATATCCAAAGCATCAACTATAAATAATAATATAAGAAAAATTTATATTTTTGGAAATACAAACATTTCCTTAAAAAAAAAATTATCTAAAAATAAGATTTATATATTTAAAAATACAGTAGGTCATAAAGAATTAAAAAAATTCTATAAAAGAAAAAATATTATTTTTTTTGGAATAGAGTATAATCCATGTTGTTCAAATTCTATTATTGAAGCAAATTCTTATGGGGTTCCTAGTATTACTTTGAATACTGGATCATATAAAGAATTGATAAAAAATTCAGGGATTCAAATTAACTTTACAAGAATTGATAGTAAAAATTTACATATAAACTTTTCTAAATCACTATCAAAAATTACAAAAAACTATGCCTATTATTCGAAATTATCATTTAAAAACTCTCAAAAATTTGACCCCAATTATATTTTTAAAAAATATGTTAACTGTATTAATAAACTTAGATAGAACAATTAAAAAAAATAATCTAAAAGAAATTAACTAAAATAATTTTATGAGATTAAAAAAAATTGCAATAATTGGTCTTGGTTATGTGGGTTTGCCGCTCGCTGTAGAATTTGGAAAAAAAAGGAAAGTTGTTGGTTATGATATTGATAAAAAAAGAATTTATGAAATTAAAAGAGGCTTTGATAGAACAAATGAGGTTTTAAAAAAAGACATAATTGCTGCAAGATATTTAAATTTAACAAGTGAAATTGAAAAAATAAAAGATTGTGAAATTTATATAATTACTGTTCCAACACCAGTTAATAAGACTCTAAAACCAGATCTTAAATTTTTGATAAAAGCTAGCAAATTAGTTGGATCTATAATAAAAAAAAATTGTATAGTTATTTATGAGTCGACAGTTTATCCTGGGGCAACTGAAGAAGTTTGTGTACCGATTTTAGAAAAAGAATCTGGTTTAGTTTTTAATAAAGATTTTTATTGTGGTTATTCGCCAGAGAGAATAAATCCTGGAGATAAAAGTCGTAACATTAAATCTATAAAAAAAATAACTTCAGGGTCAACTATTAAAACAAGACTTAAAGTGAATAAGCTTTATTCGGAAATAATTACTGCAGGAACATATATGGTAGATAATATAAAAGTTGCAGAGGCCGCAAAGGTTATAGAAAATACCCAAAGAGATTTAAATATTGCTTTGATTAACGAATTTGCAATGATTTTTAACAAATTAAAAATTGATACAAATGAAGTATTAAAAGCAGCACAAACAAAATGGAATTTTTTGCCATTTAGACCAGGACTTGTAGGCGGTCATTGTATCGGTGTTGATCCTTATTATTTAGCATATAAATCTTTAAAGGCTGGTCACAAACCTCATATGATACTTGCTGGAAGAAAACTTAATAATAGTATTAGTTTCTATATTGTAAATCAGGTTATGAAATTAATAAAAAAAAAAAATATATTACAAAAAAATTTAAATATTTTAATTATGGGCTTTACTTTCAAAGAAAATTGTCCAGATATTCGTAATACACAAATTATTAATATATATGAAAAATTTAAAAAATTAAAATTCAACGTAGATATTTATGATCCTATTGCAGATAAAAAAAATACAAAATTAGAGTATAATCTCAATTTAATTAATAAGCCAATAAAACGAAAATATCATGTAGTGATTTTAGCTGTAGCTCATGATGAATTTAAAAAAATTAAAATTAACGAAATAAGAAAATTTGGAAAAAAAAATGTTATTGTTTATGATGTAAAAAATTTGTTCAATTATCACGAAGTAGATGGAAGTTTATAATAAAGTTCAACAATATTTAAAAAAAAACAATAAAACTTGGTTAATTACTGGGGTTGCGGGGTTTATTGGCTCTAATCTTTTAGAAAAACTTTTAATATTAGATCAAAGAGTAATCGGTTTAGATAATTTTGAAACAGGATATCAAGAGAATATTAATCAGGCAATAGCAACTGCAAACGAAACTAATAGCAAAAATTTAAGCAATAACTTTAAATTAATTAAAGGAGATATTAGAAGTTTTGATGATTGCAAAAAGATCTTTAAAGATAATGTTGATTATGTTCTTCATCAAGCAGCATTAGGTTCAGTCCCAAGATCTATTAAAGATCCTGTTAACACAAATAATGTAAATGTGAATGGTTTTTTAAATATTTTACATGCTAGCAAATATGCAAAAGTTAAAAAACTAGTTTATGCATCATCAAGTTCAGTATACGGAGATAGTTCTGAACTTCCAAAAACTGAACATAAGGTTGGAAATCTTCTTAGTCCTTATGCTGTATCAAAATCTGTTAATGAATTGTACGCAAGAGTTTATTCAAAGAATTATAATTTTAAAACAATTGGACTTAGGTATTTTAATATTTTTGGTAAAAGACAAGATCCAAATGGTGTTTATGCGGCAGTGATTCCAAAATGGATTCTAAACATAAAAAAAAAAAAAGAAATTAAAATTTATGGTGATGGTGAAACTAGTAGAGATTTCTGTTATATTGAAAATGCTATACAAGCTAATTTGATAGCAGCACTATGTGATGATGAAGTAGCAATTAATCAAGTTTATAATATTGGTCTAAATCAAAGCACTACTCTAAATGAGCTTTATTTAACTATTCATGATTCATTATCAAAAAAATTAAGTTATATTTCTAAAATTAGGCCATCTTATTGTGACTTTAGAGAAGGTGATATCAGGCATTCGATAGCGAATATAGATAAAGCGCAAAAGCTTTTGGGCTATAAACCTGAATTTAAAATTAATGATGGGATAGAACTAACTGTTGATTGGTTTGTAAATAATTATGATTAAGCTTTCCATATCGTGAAAAAAAGAAAGTTAATAAAAATATTAGTTGTATTTGGTACTAGGCCTGAAGCTATCAAAATGCTTCCTTTGATAAATCAATTAAAGTTAGAGAGTAAATATTTTGATTTAAAAATATGTATTACAGCACAACACCGTACTATGCTTGATCAAATTTTAAATTTTTTTCAAATTAAGCCCGATATTGACTTTAATTTAATGAAGCAGAAACAAGATCTAAATTTATTGACTAGCAAAATACTTGTTAAAATGAAAAAAATATTAAGAAAAAACAAACCTGACTTAGTAATAGTTCATGGAGACACAACCACAACAATGGCTGCATCACTTTCAAGTTTTTATGAAGGATTTCCTGTAGCCCATGTAGAGGCAGGCTTAAGAACTTATAATTTAAAAGCCCCTTTTCCTGAAGAATTCAACAGACAATTTGTAAGTAAAATTGCAAAATTTCATTTTTCCCCGACCTCTATAAATAAAACAAATTTAATTGCAGAGGGTGTTAATAAAAAAAATATAAAAGTTACAGGAAATACTGTGATAGATGCTTTATTTTGGACGCTAAAAAAAATAAATTCAAATTCAACTATTCAAAACAAAATTGAAAGACAAATAAAATCAATTTTAAAGTTTAATTATAAAAAAGATCGTTTTATTCTAATAACTGGTCACAGAAGAGAAAATTTTGGGGATGGATTTGTACATATCTGTGAAGCAATTAGAGATTTAGCATTGTTATATCCTAAAATAAATTTTATTTATCCAGTACATTTAAATCCAAATGTTCAAAAACCTGTAAATAAAATTCTCAAGAATCTAGGTAATGTATTGTTAATCAAACCTATGAATTATGAAAATTTTATATACTTGATGAAATATGCTTATTTGATACTTACAGACAGTGGGGGAATTCAAGAAGAAGCTCCAAGTTTAAGAAAACCAGTCTTGGTTATGAGAAAAGTTACTGAAAGAAAAGAGGCTATTAACACTGGAAATATAAAATTAATAGGAAATAAAAAAAAAAATATTATCTTTAATGTGAGAGAATTATTAAAAAATGAAAATATGTATATGAAAATGTGTAATAAAAGTAACCCCTATGGTGATGGATTTGCAGCTAAAAGAATAGTGGATTTTTTAAAAAATCTATATTTTAAGGAAATTTGATGAAATCAAAAACTGTTAATGTAATTGGGTTAGGCTATATCGGTATCCCTACAGCTGTATTGTTAGCTAGTAAAAACTTTAATGTTAATGGAGTTGATATTAATCCAAATATTGTAAAAAAAATAAATAAAGGCCAAATTCATATAAATGAGCCAGGTTTGAGCCATAAAGTATTTCAGGCGTTTAAAAAAAGAAAATTTAAAGCTTATAATAATATCCCACCAGGTGATGTTTTTATAATTTGTGTTCCTACACCTATTAAATTTAAAAAGAAAAAAATACCAAACATTGAGCATGTCCTTAGTGCTACGCGAAAAATTGCCAGTCAAATAAAACCAGGTGATTATGTAATTTTAGAGTCTACCTCACCAGTTGGTACTACAAAAAAACTATCTAATGTTTTAAAAAAAGAAGGAGTTGACATAAATAAAATTTTTATTGCTTATTGTCCAGAGAGAGTTTTACCAGGAAAAATTCTAAAAGAAATTGTTGAAAATGATAGGATCGTAGGTGGATTAAGCTCTGAAGCAACCAAAAAAATTGCAAACTTTTATCGTAGCTTTGTTAAAGGCAAAGTTTATGAGACAAATGCGAAAACTGCTGAAATGACAAAGCTTGTTGAAAATAGTTTTAGAGATGTAAATATTGCATTTGCCAATGAGCTATCTGTATTGTGTCGTAATAAAGAAATAAATGTAACAGATGTAATAGCATTGGCAAATAAACATCCAAGAGTCAACATACTCAGCCCTGGTATTGGAGTAGGTGGTCATTGTATAGCAGTTGATCCTTGGTTTATTATTGCAGGTGATAAATCAAACTCAAAATTAATTCATACTGCAAGAAATGTTAATGATAAAAAAACTCAATTAGTGCTTAATAAGATTAAATCAGCTGCTAAAGCTTTGAATAAGATTAAAAAAAAAACTAAAATTGCTTGCTTAGGGATTAGCTATAAGGCTAATATTGACGATACACGAAACTCACCTGCAAAAAAAATTTCTGAAAGCTTATTTAAAAGTGGTTATAAAGTTTTAGTAGTCGATCCAAACATAGATAAACATCCTTTTTTAAAATTATTCACACTTGAAGCTGCAATTAAAAAGGCTGACATAGTAGTGGTGTTAGTAAGACATAAAGAATTTACTACAACTAAGTTAAAAAAAAAACTAATTAGTATTGGAGCATTGGATTTTTGTAAAACATTTTAATTTATAAGCAAATGATTAAAGTATTAATTCAGCAAGAACAAATCACTCCATATCGTTTAGATATATTTAATTTGATATCAAAACATTATGATTTGACTGTTATCCATCAGGGACCACTTATTTCAAAAAAACTAATATCATTTAAACAGAAAATAAAAAAAACTTATAAAATTGGACCTTTTTTTTTTCAAAATATTTTTAAGATTTCCAAGATGTTCGATGTGGTAATCACCACTGCAAATTTGAGATTTTTGAACAATTACTTTTTAGCTATTTCAACTAAAAATTTTAAATGGATAACTTGGGGCATTGGAGTTAGCGCGTCGTACAGAAAAAAATTTGATAATGATAAAAAATATGATTTTTTTAGATATTTAATTCTTGGGAGGTCGGATGCGCTATTATTTTATTCTAATTATCCAATTAAGAAATATTTAAATATGGGTTTAAAAAAGTCAAAATTATTTGTTGCAAATAATACTTATCATAATCAATGTAATTTTAGTGAAAATAGAAAATACTTTATCTTTATTGGCTCTTTAATTAAAGGCAAAGGGCTGATGTCTTTAATTAAACAATACGAGTCAGCATTATCTATAATTGGAAATAATTTACTCCCATTAAAAATTATTGGTGGTGGTAAACTTGAAAAACCAATAAAGAAATATTTAGATGAAAATAATTTAAATTATAAAATTGAACTTCTTGGACCTATTTTTAAAAAAAAAAAAATAAACACTATTTTAAAGAAAGCTTTAATATCAATTTCACCAAATCAGGCAGGTCTTGCTGTTCTACATTCTATGAGTTGTGGTGTAGCTTTTGTAACATCGAAAGACTCGATCACAGGTGGCGAAATTTTTAATATAAATAAAAATTATAATGGAATTATTTATAAAGAGCACGATGAACTTCATCATATTATAATTGATGCATGTAAAAAACCGTTAAAATATATACGTATGGGTAGAAATGCACATAAATATTATTATGAAAATCGCTCAGGAGATAGGATGATTGATGGCTTTAGAAATGCAATTGACTATGTATTGAAAATATCAGCTAAAAATAAATTAAAAAAAACTAATTACGCTTTATAATAATTAGTTTATTAATAAATTACAAACCTATGAAAAAATTAATTAAAAAATTTTTGAACATATTTGGCTATGAGATACAGAAATATAATCCTAATTCTGGTTTTTCGAATCAAATAATGACTATAATTAGAAAGGCAGACATAAATATTGTATTTGATGTGGGTGCGAATACAGGTCAATTTTCATTAGAAATTTTAAAATCAGGTTTTAATGGTAATATTATAAGTTTTGAACCATTATCAAAGGCTAGAAAAGAGCTTTTAAAAAATTCTATTAGCTTTCCCCAATGGACAATTTTTGACAGAGTTGCGCTTGGAGGAAACAACATTTTTACAACAAATATCAATATTTCTAAAAATTCTGTTTCTTCATCTATTTTGCCAATGTTAGATGATCATATAAATGCTGAACCTGAATCACGTTATATAGATACCGAAAAAACACCAGTAATTTCACTCGACTCCATTTCTCAAAAATATATAAAAGAAGACTCAAATTGTTTCTTAAAACTTGATGTTCAAGGATTTGAGAATGAAGTTTTAGATGGTGCAATTAAAACTTTAAAAGATATAAAAGTTATTCTTTGTGAACTGTCTCTTGCACCTCTTTACAAAGGACAACCTAACTGGAAAGATCTTGTTTTAAGATTAGAAAGAGAAGGTTTTGTGCTGTGGGCTATCAAAAGTGGTTTTACAGAATATAAAAATGGAAGAACGCTACAAATAGATGGTGTATTTTTAAAAATTTAAAATCTTTTTTAGAAATTAAACTTTCAGTAATCACTTGTAATATATTAAAGTATAATTTTGGGACTTAATGTATGTTATCAAAAAACATAAATAATATAAAAATTACGATTATTACCGTTTGTCATAATAGTGAAAAAACTATTAAAAGCACTCTAGAGTCTGTTAAAAATCAAAAATTTAAAAATATCGAACATTTGATAATTGATGGCAAGTCATCAGATCAAACATTACTTATTGCAAAAAAATACCCGCATATAAAAAAGATCATTTCCGAGACTGATTATGGTATTTATGATGCCATGAATAAAGGAATTGAAATTGCTACTGGAGATATAATTGGTTTTTTAAATTCAGATGATTTTTATATGAATAATGATGTTATATCTAAAGTTGTGAAAGAATTTAAAAATGATGCCAGTATTGATGCTTGTTATTCAGACTTAATTTACGTTGATCGATATAATACTTCTAAAATAATTCGATATTTTAAGTCAAGTGAATTCAAAGAAAATTTATTTTCTAAAGGTTGGTGCCCACCCCACCCAACATTTTTTGTACGTCGAATTGCCTATGAACGTTTGGGTAAATTTGATCTCAAATATAAGATTGCAGCAGACGTAGACCTTATGATGCGTTTTCTTGAAAAATATAAAATCAAATCTCGTTATATACCCGAAGTTTGGGTAAAAATGAGAATGGGGGGCACTACTAATGTGAAATTAAAAAATATATGTTTACAAAATAAAGAAATTTTTCATTCATTTAATAAAAATGATTTGTCAGTAAATTACTTTAAGTTTTTTATTTACAAGATTATTTCTAGAGCGGTACAATTTTTAAAAAAACCATAAGAATGAAAAAAATTTTAGTAACTGGAGCATCAGGGTTTATAGGACAATCTTTATGCAATGCCTTATCAAAAACAAACAGATCTATTTATGGTGTAGTTCGTAAGGTTGACTCATCCTTAAACAGTATAAATATTGATTATAAAATAATAGGGAATATTGGTTTAAATTCAAATTGGAAAGATATTTTAAAAAATGTAGATTGCATATTTCATTGTGCAGGAATAGCACATCAGATGAATGATAGTAAAGATTTGAGTCTTTATCACTTGATAAATGTGGAAGGCACAAAAAGACTCGCAGAGCAAGCTGCAGAAGCAGGTGTTAGAAGGCTAATATTTTTAAGTTCAATTAAAGTTAATGGTGAAAGCACAAGTAATAATTTGCAAAAATTTTTATATAATGACATTCCAAAACCCAAAGATGCTTATGCCATATCTAAATTTGAAGCTGAAAAATTATTATTTGAGATATCTGCAAATACAGAAATGGAGGTTGTAGTTATTCGTATGCCTTTAGTTTATGGTTTAGGAGCCAAAGGTAATTTAAATAATCTCATAAAGCTGATAAACTACAATATACCTTTACCTTTTAGTTCAATAAAAAATAAAAGATCTTTACTTGGTATAGATAATTTAATTGATATTTTAATTAAATGTATCAGGCATCCCAATGCTCAAGGAAAAACTTTTTTAGTCTCCGATGGTGAGGATGTGTCAACTCCTAAACTTATAAAACTTATTGCATCGTCATTGAAGAAAAAAGCTTATTTGTTCCCTTTACCTAATTATGTACTTAAGTTTCTAGGTTTAATTTTTGGGAAAAGCGAGGAAATTAATAAGTTGGTTGGATCTTTAAGAGTAGATCATAATTATACAACTGATGTATTGAATTGGACACCACCTATAAGTGTTGAGGAGGGTATAAGAAGAATGATTCAAGATAAATGATAAGAGTTTTTGATTTTTTATTTTCATTTATAGGTTTGTTATTTTTATCACCTTTTTTAATTTTTATTTATTTTATTGGTTTATTTGATAATGGGTCACCTTTATTCATACAAAAACGTGTTGGTTATAATCTTAAATCTTTTTCATTAATTAAATTTAGAACAATGCCAGTGGGTGTGAGGTCAGCTGGAACACATTTAATCAAAAATATCAAATTTACTTTATTTGGGTCTATTTTAAGAAGAACAAAAATTGATGAAATTCCACAGCTGTTGAATGTATTTTTGGGAAATATGAGTTTGGTTGGGCCAAGACCTTGTTTGTTTAATCAGAAAAAATTAATTAATGAGCGTAAGAAAAGAGGAGTATTTAAAGTAAGACCGGGTATAACTGGACTTGCTCAAATTTCAGATATTAATATGAAAACCCCAACATTGCTTGCGAAAACTGATCAAAAAATGATTAAGAATATGAGCTTATATAATTATTTTTATTATATCTTTAAAACAATCTTTAAAATTATTAAGTAAATTAGCCTATTTTTTTCTTGATAAAAGAGATGGTTTTAAATTGGTCTGCTAATTTTTATAAATTTTCATTATTATTGTTTTTTAATATTTGTACTTTATTATTAACTGTTAATTTAAGACTATGTCATTTTTAAAGGAAATATCCAAAAATATTATCAATCTTCCACGCTATACAAAAAGAATAATAGCAATTCTAATAGATATAGGTTTATGTATTTTTTGTACTTGGATAGCTTTTTTATTAAGATTGGAGGAACTTGTTAATATTAATGATGTAACAACCTTAGCAGTTGAGATTTCAATACTACTTGCAATCCCAATATTTTGGCTAATGGGGTTGTATAAAACAATTTTTCGTTTTCAA
>Ga0181552_10002208_pt1 | contig 14354 bp, 10 predicted proteins | sample 011ome_18_FD_130583 | JGI IMG/M metagenome (GOLD analysis project Ga0181552, IMG submission 130583) | Coastal salt marsh microbial communities from the Groves Creek Marsh, Skidaway Island, Georgia - 011501BT metaG (megahit assembly) | ecosystem: Environmental > Aquatic > Marine > Intertidal...
AACGCGCCGCGCGTGGTCGACGACAACGACGATTATGCTCGTGCTCGTCTCATTCGTCGCTTCGGGCGCGCGCGCACACGGCAAAGGTTCGTTCGCAATCGCCGTCAAGAAGCAGACGCGCGTCGCCCCTGGGACGGGGCGGCGACTGCTTTCCAAAGCGGACGCGATCCCGATACACGCGTACGGCGACCGTCTTGGGAACCAGTATGGTCAAGGGCATGAGTTCTCGTTGACCATTACGCTCGCGGGCGGGCAGGAGTTTGACTTGATTATGGACACTGGGTCGTCCATTACGTATTTGCCGTGCCTCGGCTGTAGTTCCGAATTATGTGGGTATCACGAGCACCAATACTACGACTGGCGTTTGTCAACGGATTTCCGTATACTGAATGCCTCGACGAACGCCGCGGACGCTGCATTTTGCGACGCCATGCCTGTCGCACACGAAGTGAGTAATGTTTCAGCTTGTTTATTTGAAATTTGGTACTTAGACGGATCCGAAGGAAGCGGTTACATGGTCGAGGACGTGGTGACTGTCGGGGATGAGTTATCTCCTGCAAAAATGACTTTCGGGTGCGGTGGCGTGAAGAGAGCTGACGGGAGTTTCGATCGACAAGACGGTATGGCGGGATTCAGTCGCGGAAACACCGCGTTTCACACACAGTTGGCAAAGGCGGGCGTCATCGACGCGCACGTGTTTGGATTCTGTTCAGAGGGGAGCGGGACAGACACAGCGATGTTATCGCTCGGACGGTACAACTTCGGTCATAATCTCGCGCCGCTCTCTTACACAAGGATGCTCGGGGACGATTATCTCGCCGTTCGGACGATGTCATGGAAACTCGGCGACACCACCATCGCTGGCGCGTCAAATGTGGTCACGGTACTTGACAGTGGGACGACGTTGGTCTATCTTCCTTCAGTCATGTTTCAAGATTTCATGACTCAACTCACGGCGCAAGTTACAGCAAACCATTCCGAGATTGAAGTTTTTGTAGATGAAGACACGCAGGCGCGCTGTTTCATTCCAGATACAACAGTGCTGACGGCAAGTGTTGTTCGCGAGTGGTTTCCAAAGCTGACCATTACGTACGACCCGGACATTAAACTGACTCTCCCCGCAGAGAACTATTTATACAGTCATCCTGTCATCCCGCATACCTACTGCGTGGGAATCGAAGAGTCAGAGGACGAGACCATCCTGCTCGGCCAACAAACGCTGCGAAACACGTTTGTCGAGTACGACCTCGAAAACGACCGCGTGGGCCTAGTCGTCGCGCAGTGCGAAAATCTTCGGAAGAAGTTTGCGCCTGATACTCCTCATAATCGATGGAGGTTTGTCGCCATAGTGTTCATCTTGATGTTCACGGCGTGCGTCATTGGGGGTGTATCGCTCTTTTTGTACGTCAAGTTTGGGTCACGAAAGCCGTTCAAGTACCAAGTATTTGCTGTTGATTTACTTGACGCAGAAATAGAAATGGGCAATGTGGTGGACACGTAGAGGCGGAGACGGCACTGCGAATACATGTGTACATTTATTTACCGGTACCGGTAGCCTGGCTTGTAAAACAACAAACAACAATCAATAACGAAGACATTCGCGCGCGCGATGCCGCACCCTCACATTCGCGCGCATCCCTCGCATCTCACCGCGTCGAACGTCGCCATGGCGCACGACCAAGCGCGCGCGTTTTTCACACCCGATGCGGCGCTCTGCCCCGATTTCGTGTTGGCGCACGCGCGAGAGTTAAAAGCGTCCCTCGCCGCGTCGCTCGCGGCTCGCGCTGCGCCCAAGTGTAAAACCATCGTCGTCGTCACGTCTGGCGGCACCACCGCCCCGCTCGAGCGCACGCAGGTGCGATGCGTGGATAACTTTAGCTCGGGCACGCGCGGTGCGCGATTGGTGGAGGAATTCTTAGCCAGAGAGGACGTGGAGGTGGTCATGGTGCAACGGGACGGGTCGGTGACGCCGCACGAGCGTCTCGTCGTGGACTCCGTCGAGCGAGAACAGCGCGACGGTGGAAATGGGGTGTTTCACGCCGGCGCTGACGTCGTTGGTGCGTGTGGGCGCGCGAGACACGCGCTTGATGCGTTTGAGCTGTCGAGCTCTGGACGCGAGGGAGAGCCGTCGACGGCGACGGCGCGCGAGCCTCATCGAGCGTATGTCGAAGAAGCGATTAGGCGCCGCGCCGTCGAGGCGAAACGGTTGACAGTGGTACGGTTTAAGACGGTGTACGAGTATTTGGCATATTTAAAAGTCACGTGTGAAGTGGTAGAAGAGGAGGCAAAGTCACGAGGCGGTCGAGCCGTCGTCGTTTTAGCGGCTGCGGTGAGCGATTTCTACGTGCCTTGGCGTGATTTACCCACGCATAAGATTCAAAGCGACGCACATGCGTCTACAAACGGACTTGAGCTCAAACTCTCACCCGTGCCGAAGATGCTCGGGATGATTTCGCGCGAATGGTCCCCGTCGGCGTACGTCGTCGGCTTCAAGCTCGAAACCGACGCAAACATTCTCGACGCAAAATCACGAAAATCCCTCGAGCGCTACAGCCTCGACGCCGTGATCGCCAACGAACTCGAATCGCGTTATAGAAAAGTCACCGTGTTCACTCGAGAAGGCGATCGGCGAGACTTGGCCATCAAAGAAAACGACGCATCTGCGTCTGAACGCTCGGCGCCGCAATACGGCGCCGACACGCTCGAAGACCAAATCGTCCGCGATTTACTCGCTCGCGCCACCGCCGCGCGCCCTAGTTCATAGCGCACGCCATGTAGTATATCTAACACGAACACATCACACCGCCGATCGCGCCCGCGCGCACGAAACCTCGCATCATTAAGCGCTCGCGAGCTTTGAGCTTTAAAATGGTTGACCGCGACGCAGCGCCTCACAAATCGCCACGCCCTCGAGATCGCGCGCGCGTCATCATGACTGTTGAACCCGCGGCGATGGACGTCGATACCACCGCCGCGACCACGGATGCGCCGTCGCGCGAGGACGTGCCACACATCGTACGTATACGCGCGCGCGTGTGATGCGTTTCGATCGATCAGCTGACGCATGAGATCGCGGTGTTTTGTGTCGTCGTACTGACGTTTTTCGTGTCGACACGCAGCTCGCGAGATGCGTGGGGAACATAGAGAAGGGCGTGAGCGCCAAGGGTGAGGCGAGGTTCGTCGCTCGGGCGTTACGGGAGGTATGTTTACGTCGCTCGCGCGATTATTTCTGTTGGCTCGGTCGCGAATAGATTAGCCTCTCAGTCTCGCGTGTGTGTGAGTGTACTGACCGTGATTGTGCGTCGTGGTATCGTCGATCGTCGTGAACAGACTGCGCTGGCGCGGAAGGAATTTACGAGCGATACTGTTGCGGCGTTCGTGCGCGCTTCGACGCCGGCGACGAGCGGCGCGCGAGAGGCCCTCGTGGCGCGTTGCGCCCAAGTGAGCGGCGTCAAGGCGTCTGAAGTCGGCGCGAGCGTGGAGGGTATGGATGACATCACCCCGTGTGTGCTTCCGGAGGCTGAGGTGTACGCGTACTTGGTGGTTTTGATGCATTTGATTGACAGCGACGCGGGCGAGGCCGCGTTGGCGTGCGCCGCCGAGGCGGTTGATAGAATCAAACACTTTAACCGTAGAACGATGGATGTACTCGCCGCGCGAGTATACTTTTACTATTCATTAGTGCACGAGCGTTTTGGCTCGCTTGAGGACGCCCGTTCGACGTTGTTGGCGTTGTATAGAACGGCGGCGTTGCGTCTCGATGAAATCGGCCAGGAAACCTTGGTCAACTTGTTGCTGCGCAACTATTTGCACTACAACTTGTACGACCAAGCGGAGAAGTTGCGGTCGAGAGTGACGTTGCCGCAATCTCGGTCGATTCAGCAACAGTGCAGATACTTGTACTACCTAGGTCGCATTCGTGCGGTGCAGCTCGAGTATAGCGAAGCCAAGGAGTGCTTGACGCAGGCGTATCAAAAGGCGCCGACGTCGGCGAAGGGGTTCCGTCTGGAGTTGTTAAAATGGATCACCATCGTGCGCATGTTATTAGGAGAAATCCCAGAACGGAATGAATTGACGCAGCCCGAAATGCGCGTGGCATTGGCGCCGTATTTCGCGCTCGTTCAAGCGGTGCGTTTGGGTGATTTGGCGGCGTTTCAAGCGGCTTCGGAGACGCACGGGGCGACGTTCGACGCGGATAAGCTCATGAACTTGATCACACGCTTGCGCGCCAACGTCATCCGCACAGGGTTGACGCGTATCAACACTGCATACTCGAAGATTTCTCTCGCTGATGTGGCTGAAAAGCTCGGATTACCGAGCGTTGAGGATGCTGAATCCGTCGTCGCCAAGGCGATTCGCGACGGCAACGTCGACGCCGTTATCGACCATTCGGCGTCAGTCATGTACAGCAAAGAAACTACAGACGTTTACAGCACGCAGGAACCGCAAAACGCATTCCATGTCCGCATCGCGTTTTGCCTGGACACGCACAATGAAGCCGTGAAAGCGATGCGTTACCCACCAAAAGATAAAAAGTCAGACACCAAGGATGCGGCGCGCGGCAGCCGCATCGACAACGACTCAGGTATCGACGACTTGGATGATTTACTCGACGGCATGGAGGACGATGGCGATTTCTTTTAATTACCTAAATAAAAGTAGAATTACAACGCACTCCTTCGCGAACGATTACTTGCGTCCTTTTTTCCCTTTCTTTTTGCTCGAACCGGCTTTTCCCGCCGCCGCCTTGGCTTCCAACGCCTTCTTTCCTTGTCCGGGCGCCGCCGGTCCTTGCGCGGCGACATCCGCTAAATACTTTTCAAACACTTGTTCAGCAGTCAACAAACTCGCATCGGGTGCGCCTAAATTCTTCATCCTATGCTCGCTCTTCGCGATCGCCTTGGCCAACGCCTTGAGCACCGCCCCGCGCGTGCTCAGCCCCTCCTTCACGAACGTCCCATCCGCGTTTTTCCACTCGATCCGCAATCGTCCGCGCTGCCAAATGTCCCGCGAGTAGCACTTATCCTCAATCTCGCACTTCAACCCGAGCGCGCGATCGCACGCGTCTTTAAGTTCGAGCACGTGCGGTCGCACCACGGCGTGTTCCTTTGGGATCCGTCGACCTTCGGCGTGCGTGCGCGTGCTGTCAATGTACGGCGGGTACACCACGATGCGCTCGTCGTGTTTCCATATCATCTGCGCCATGTTTCAGCGCCTTTCGACGGCGACGGCGTTTGTGGCGGTGCGGCGCGCAGTGACGCGCGTCAGTCCACAGCGTGCTGCTGATGATGATGTGACGAAACGATGACGCGCGACGCTCGAGACGATCTCGCCGCGGGCATCGCCGCGGGTGCGACGTGTACGATCGTCGGGCACCCGTTCGACACGGTGAAGGTGCTCATGCAGCGACGGGCGAGCGGCGGGGCGGTGTTGAGTGCGCTGGGGACGTCTCGGGAGCTGTACGCGCGCCGAGGCGTTCGTGGGTTCTACGCCGGCGTCGCCGCGCCCATGATCGGGGCGAGCACGGAAACGGCGTTTAATTACGTGGCGTATCATCGCGCGCGGGCGTATGCGCTCGGAGGGGAGTCGTTGGGGGCGAGTTCGGCGACGCGACGCGCGGCGGCTTCGGCGTTCGCCGGCGCAGTCGCCGGCGCCGCCATGTCCGTGATCCTAACGCCGTTCGAGCTCGTGAAGTGTCGCACGCAAGTGGGCTTTGGCAATGGTTCGGTCATGCGGTGTGCGTCCGACGTCGTGCGCGCGCACGGGGTGTTTGGGTTATTCAGAGGATTTTCGCACACGACGATTCGAGAAGTCGCGTGCGGCGCCGCGTACTTTTGCGCGTGGGACGTAACCCAGAGTTTAATCCCTCGAGCTCGCCTTGGCGCATTCGATTCTGCATCCGCCGCGCTCGACGCCCCGCGCGAGGCGCTCGCGTTCGAAGCCATGGCTGCCGTCGCGTGCGGCGGCGCGAGCGGCGTCATCGCCTGGAGCGCCGCGCTCCCGCTCGACAACGCCAAAACGTTATTCCAATGCTCCAACCCGGGCGATGCTCATGATTTACCACCCATGAAACTCCTCGCGCATATCTATCGTACCAAAGGCATTGCAGGACTTTATGCGGGCGCACGTCCAATTTTAGCGCGCGCGTTTCCCGCCAACGCCGCCCAATGGCTCGCCTTTGAAGCCGCGTCCCGCGCGTTGCACGACCGACGCCAGCGCGCCGTCGCCGACGACGACCGCGTCGACGCGTGACTTATCGCCTCCCGCACTGTCGGTCGCGTCGTCGAGAACCCCATAGTGAACGATAGTGTAGATACCGGTAGACGCTGTAGAATAGACGCTGTAGACTCGATTGGTTTAAACCATGCTCCAACTTTGAGAATGGTCCAGAGACCGCGTTGAGCGGCCAAATGTCAAATGTCTGTCAGGGGTACGAACCGCCATTCGCCGCCTCGTCCTATTGCCGATGCGCTCACCGAAAACGCCCACGAACACGCCCAACGCGTCGGCGACGACGGGCGGGAAAACGACGACGATGACGAGTCCACTCGCGCTCGACATCCACGCGTTCGCATCGTTACGCGTCGGCGACGATATCGACGACGGCGCCGAAGGCGATGTCGACGATGTCCCATCGTCTTCGGTGGCTTCAGACGCTTCAACGACGACGACGACGACGACGACGACGACGACGACGACGAGGGCTGAACCACCGCGCGCATTTGCGCCTAAAAAGTTCCATAGCCCCACGGACAGCGCGTTGAGCCCGGCGTCGAAATTCGTCGCGCGCAAGGCGCGCCATCATCAGCAGCATCACCCGCGTCGACCGATGGGCGCGCTCGACGACAACCGGGACGCGGCGGATGCCGTCGCGATGCCACGTCCGGCGTCGCGCTTCGCCCCGTAAACACAACACGCAATCACACATACGACGACGACCACCACCACCACCACCACACACATTCTTTCACATCGTAACACACACCTTGTACAATACAACACTGAGCGCATCTCTTTCACAATTAACACCCTGGTTCCAGAATCACCGCTGAAGACCTCACTCGTCGACGCGCGCACGCATCCCAATCGGCGCGCGCACGACTCTCGCATACGCACCGCACTCGTCGGTTGACACGCGACGACGAGAGCCTCGCATCATCGACGATCGACGATCGACGTCGCGACGCAACGTTTTGATTTCGAATCGCATCCGAGTCGCATCGGCATTCATTCCCCTCGCCACGCATGCCGGTGTTCGTGGGCGGCGCCCTGGGTGGGGCGGATTTGATGAACGACGATGAGGCGTTCACGGATGGCGTACTCGCGCGTCGACGGTCGACCGTGCGGTACGGGGAGACGACGGGTGAGAAGGAGACGACGGCGTCGCCGTTGCGTCGGGTGAGGTGGGTGCAATTGGAATTGGCGCGAGGCGTTCGCGCGCGTCGTATTCGTTGTGTTCGTCATCGTCGCGTGTATGTGTTCGTGTTGTCGCGTGTACTGATTGTGAGTGTGTGATTGTGTTCGTGTAGGTATCGCACGAACGATGACGCGAAGACGCGCGCGCACGCGTTGTGGACCAAGGTGCGCGTGGTGGTGTTGTTGAACCAATTGTTGAGCGCGGTGCGTCGAGGCGAACGACGCAAAAGGATTGAAGCCAAGGATCAATTGAATATAGAATTCGTAGCGGTGAGCGGAGAAGAAGTACGAGATGAGATTCGTCGCGTGCAAGCCAAGTTTATCACGCCCGCGACGAAGAATAAGATTTTGGTAAAGTCGCGTAAAAAGGATGTGTACAAGTTTTTGAGCGATCCGCAATCGAGCTCGGCGGCGATGGCGTTTCAGTGCCTGATGTTTGCTCTCATTATGGTGTCGATCAGCTCATTTATCGCGAGTACGATGCCTGAGCACACTGGCAAGGCGAGTTTGGACATTGTAGAGATGGTGTGTCAGATCATTTTCACTCTCGAGTACGTCACCAAGATTTCGTGCGCGCCGAAACCGTGGAAGGCGTTCAAGGATCCACTCAACTTGGTGGATTTGGTATCCATCATTCCTTGGTACGTGGAGCTATGTTTGTCGGGACTGTCGTTTGGGTTTACAGACGTTGAAAAAACGAGCGGCACGTCCAGTGCGCGAGTGCTGCGTATATTTCGCCTGTTCCGAGTCATTAAAGTTTTCCGCCTGGGCAGTCGAGCAAAGAAGATTCAAGTCATTGTATCCGCCGTGTCTAACAGCGCAGATATGTTTATTGTTCTCGGGTTCTTGCTCGTGTTGGGTCTAGTGATGTTTAGCGCGTTGATTTACTTTTGTGAGAAGGGTAAGGTGGTGATTACAGGCGCGTTAGACGAGAACGAGATTGACAATTTTGACTCTATTCCTCGCGCGTTTTGGTGGTGCATGGTGACGCTCATGACGGTGGGTTATGGCGACGCCGTTCCGGTGACGACTGGTGGGAAGTTTGTGGCGGCTTTCACAATGTTAGGATCGGTGCTTATCACGGCATTGCCGATTTCCGTGATTGGCGCAAATTTCACACAGCAGTGGTTGGAGTTTAAGAGCAAAGAGGCGCGCAAGATGACGAGGATGAACATCAAAGGCAAGTCGCGCAACGTGATCAAAGAGATGCACGCGTACTCTCAAGTGCTCACGTCGCTGAGTGACCACGTGAGTACGATGGAGAATCTAATCATGAAGGAAGTTAGCGCGTTGCGCGTCGTGCTCACGGCTATCGTTCGAATGAGTAAAAATTGTACGCGCGAAGAGTTGCGTTTCGCGTGTCAAGCGTTTGACAATCGCTTCAAAAAATTGGAGGACGTACGCGAAGAGTTGGAGGATTTGCAGGCGACGTATGATTTAGTGTCGCACGCTGAATTCGCGGTGGCGCTTCAACAGCTCAAGACCTGTGGCGTGAAGATGCAAAAGTTAGAAGAAACAGGCAAGTTACTCAATCACGAAACTGGAAGCCTCATCAACTCCACGGCGTCCCTGCGCACCCAGTTATTCGCGATGAAGGAAAGTCTCGCCTCAGCTATGGCGCAGCAAGTGCTCGATCAAGAACTCCAAGAAGAAGAGTTTAACTCGTGATGAGCGCACGTTTTAGTTGTATTTAGCAAAATCCTAGTTATGAGCTCTAATAAAACGTGCGCATCAATCACTTTTTCTCGTCGGCGTCAGCCAAGTCAACTAAACCGAGGAAATGCTCGGACGTTCTGAGCAGCGGCGCGTCGACGAGACGCATATTAAACTTCATTGGGTGCTTGCGAGGGTCGTAATCGACCATTTTCAACCGACCACAATACACATACTCACACCCTTCCATGCGACAAAACAAATGAAGGGGCCAGTCCTCATATTTCGGCGCGGTTTCAGCCTCCTCGGCGCGTCTCCACGCGTCCTCGACGCTCTCCTCAGCCATCAACCGCGTGGCGACGATGGATTGAATGACTGGAGATTCTTCATTCTGCCGAGGCTGCGCAAACCATGTGATTTGTGAACCAGCTCGCGTGAATACATTGTCGTACGTGTTTCCGTTTTTATCGCCCACGTTAACGTACAGCGCGACGCAATTTTTCCACTCTTGAATGCCACTCATCTTGCTAAATTTTGGATTATTCACCGGGCTCAGCGCGCGAACGACCGCGGCTTTCAAGCCTCCATCTCCGGGCGGTGGGGGGATGGGCTCACCTAAATACGTAGAGTACACGTCCCATAATCGAGCTTTGAGGGCTTTGAGTGAGTTTGCGCTCGGCGGCGCCGACGGTCGGGAAGACGTCGTCGCCTTTGGTTTTGCGCGCGACGGCGTCTCGCTCTTATCTGCTGACATCTTCGGGCGCTTGGCCGCCTTGAACCCGTCTCCGAGGTCGTCGTGAATATCGAATGTTGTGTACACTGGTGCTGGCAAGCGGCGGACCCGTCCCGATCGTCGCAAGTCATTTTCGTCTACCGGTTCTCGCTTGCCTTTGTGCGCGCGTTTGATTGGCGACTTGGTTGCCGCCGCGTGTAACGCCGCGTGTGCTGGATTAGACGCGATCAGCCGCTCAAGTACGGCTTTATTACGCGCGATTCTTGCTTCACGATTACGCTCGTATTCATTCATCGTGGCTGAGAGTGACGCGCGAGAGTGTGAAGCACCGGCGCAGCGAAGAGAGAAATTCACAACTACAAAAGACTACGCACAGACCCGAATAATCGAGTCTTTTACTAACTTCTATTCCGGACAAATTGTGGCGCGAATCGTACCAAATCGATCTCCCGTAAATAATCGCCTACGTGGGCCTTCGATGATCGAGCACGTGGCGTTGAAGGCGCAGTCCTTTGCGGGAGCGCTCATGGTCGACGGTAACCAACTGGAGTTGAGCGTCGACAGCTTCCAACTAGCAAAGGAGTGATCTACCGATGCGGATAGTAACATCTTATTCGCCGCATCTTTGGCGCTTTCGTTTGACTTGAAACTCAACACACTGGATCGTTTCGCCGTTCCGGCATCTGTGGTCATGCAACTAACGGCACCGATGTGAGCGCGCGTATTGCTTACGCATCTCCAAGGCTCTCGAACATCATTCACAACCTCACCCCCGCTCCAGACGCGTATATAGCCGTCATCAGAGCCCGAGACTAACGAACCAATAGGTTCTCGCCCTTTCGTGTCGTCTTGAAGGACCGCTAATGAGGTAATATCACTGAGGTGCCCGCATAGGGAAATATCGCCGCCGCGTTCGCCGTCGAGACGTAAGACACGAATCACACAGTCTTGTCCAGCGCTAGCCGTCATATCAGATCTTTGAAGGGGCGCTATGGCGGTCACTTTGCCCATGTGTGCATGTGCTAGAGCAACTGGACCAGCGGCAGCGTGTCTAGGATCCCAAGCACGCACGACGCCTGATTCGTCTCCAGTGAGAATACTTCCCACAGCTCCACCTCGCGCGTCACGCGTTGCAAACGCTGTCACCCCACCTTTGTGTCCTCGAATGACGCTTGTTGCTCGATTTTGAGCCTTTTGACGAGCGTCCCAAAGCTTGACACTACCATCATTACCAGCACTCGCCGTGAGTGGAGCTGAGGATATTACCTGATTTACTACGGAGGACGTGAACGAGACGCGTTTTCCATCGTGCGCTTCTGGAACCACATACGTACACGCACCCGTTACTGAATCCCAAATTTCGATCGATCCATTTTGACGCCCAACGAATGCATTCGTACATCGCGGAACGAACGTCATTGCCGATATTGGTGAACTGTCCGTATGACTCTGGCCCTTGGTGACAGTGCCCGATTCCGGCGCCCAAAATGCAATTTCGCCGTAACCGCCGCCTACTACGACGAGTGACGAAACCACACCAGATTGCACAGCAAGCGCCGTTATCGCCGAACAGCTCCACAAACTCGTCTCAGTCACATCCGCCGGGCAACAGTCTGGAATAATAGCCTGATGGCAGGAGCTATTTCTAACGCCGTAATCAACAGTTGTAATTTCTCGCAAATTTTCAATCCAAGATTCAAATGAAATCGACGCGTACGTGTCCGCAGTGTTCAACGTCAAATTCGACTTTTGAATCGTACTCGTCGAGCTCCGGCAGATTTCTAAGACGTCGTGTTCAAGCACGTTCAATAAGAATGAAGATTGTGACGCCGATAGACCAACAAGCGCGAAACAGCAGACGATATCACTGTTGTAACTCATTGCGTCAATACCCTTCAACCATTCATGTTCGTCGTTAAACGACATCAAGGAACGCCATAGGTTCTCATCATCCCATCGAGTGGCCCCGCCAAGCCAAAGTTTCCGAACGTTCGCAGGTTGGTACACTCTCGTGATGAGGAGCGCGTGCGCAATAGACTTTGCATCTCCAGCGGAATCCGCGTGCATGACGACAGCTCGGAGTATCGAAGCAACAGCAAATAGCTTATTTGTTCCTATTTTCACCTGTCTTGCCAGACCGGCGAGAAGACTTTTATAATCGCGATTCGCAGCGTGCTGCGCCAACGCATCAGCGACGGCGGCGTCAGTGGAGGCAAAAATAGGATACACCAAAGCCACTGAGCCATCGACATTGTCGAAACCGTCATCTTCTTGCTCGAAGACGGGATCGCGGTTATCTGCTTCTTCAGCTTGGTCGTAGAATTCGCGTTTTTGTTGCACAAGCTCACGTAACATGGCAGCATCCTTCTTTGTCATCGTGTCGTAGTACCAATCAAAATTCTCGGCGATCTCCGAAGTTTTCAGCACCTTCGAAAGCAAACGATCACTTGGAAGAGAGTCTGATCCCATTCTGCGTTTAATTTTGTCCCTAATCCACGCCCAAGATGCTCGTTTTGCCAAGGAACTTGAATTTGCCAGCTTTGACTCGTTTGCACCGCCATCTTTTTGGGTCACTTCTTGCGCCACCTCCGTGTCGAGATCGCGTGACGTCCTATGCGTCATCGCGTCAATGCCCACGCCTTCTTCAACGACGGCTTCGTCACTGTCGACTTGAATTTCGCCATTCACGTCAGCAGCGCTCGCGCTACTCAAGTTTATACGCGGTAGTAAGGATGCAAACGCGCTTGTTGAGACAACTCTATCAATCCGCGGTTTGGTAGGAGCTACCAAAGGCGACAAAAGCTGCGTTGATCGAAATTTGCCACGGCTGGTACCCTCCTCGTTAGTGATGAGCTTTTGCTTTCGCAGAGTCTCGGCATCTTCCAAGAGGGACACGAAAGCGTTGGTGTCCAATATCCTGGTGATCAGTGTACATCGCTTAAAAGTCGACGAGTTCATGTACTCATGGAGTTTTAAATGTCCCCCGGTAGCCGTTCTCATGGCGTCGTTCACCGTGAAGCGATGTAAATGATTTAACCGCAGCAAGTCGTACCAAAACGTGCTGAAAATACTCGCAATCTTTGCATTCGTTTCGGTTGTAAACTCTGACTGCATTATCACAGGCTTGTCATCTGCACTTATATTGGACGCACCTATACACTCGCGGAGTTGCGAGAGCACCGACTGATATAGCTCGTCTGGAACTTCTTCGATGGCTTCCCCACCATTCGTAAGAAAGTTTTTCTCGTCTAAGTCTAAAATCACCAAGCGTCTATAATCCAAGGCTAGGTCGGACGTGCTACCAATAATATAAGGCGTCGTAGATGGAAGCGATGCGATGTACGCATGCATGGAGCTCGGCAAGCACGGCATGTATACGTGCTGCCAGACCAGCGGATGCATTAACGCGCGCAAAGCTTCGGCGCATCTCGTCAACGTTGAAGGATTCTCGCTCTTAAGCAGTATTCTTCGCTCAGTAGCCATCGCACACAAACATCGAAAGATATCACGAACATTCAAATGGCTAAATAACACACTCTTGCAGTTTGTAAACGCTTCGCCATTCACACCTCGCATCTCACCCTGCCGCTTCGGCGTAAGCACCACGAGCGTTCCGCAAATTGGAAACAACGTCGCGCGCTCGTCCAGCCACACCAATCTTTCAACAACTTGCGACGCTATCACGGATAATCCGGGCAAGTGCGCACGCGTTTTCGTGAAACACTCAACGTACACATGCATCAACGCATCCATCCATGCATCTAACCGAGGCGTCCGCGAGACGAGACATAGACTCGTATCCGCGAGCGCCGCGCGTTCGAGCGTCGCGCCCAACTTTCGCCGACTTTGTTCAGGCACGACGCTCCGAAAGCGCACGTACGCCACGTACGCGCGTACTCTCGGCTTCGGCATAAAGCCCACACCACCTTGTATCGTCGTGGTCGTCGACGACAACGCGCCTACGTCCGACGTACTCGTCTCTGGTTCGTCCTCCGCATCCGCGCACGCTCCGCCCACCCACGACTCCACGTCCACGTCCACGTCCACGTACACGCTCGCCCCGTGCGTAAGCGTCAACGTCGGCAACATCTCCCGTACGACGCTCATCCACGTCGACTCCGCGCCTGCGCGCGATGGCGACGTCGACGTCGACGTGGACGCCCAAGATTTTGGATGCGCATCGATGATTCCCGGCGCATACGTCACGACGCCGTCGCTATCGCGCACCACCGCGCTCGCGGGCGCCACGCCGCACAACGCGATGCATTCCACGCCCGCCGCGTGCGCGCGCTCGCGCGGCGGTCGCGCATCCATCGTCACCGACGCGCGCGGCGTTGTGAAGCGCGACCGTTATTCATCGGCGCGCGTCGCAATGTCGCCGCCGCGCGACGCCGACGCGGCCGCCGCGCGGACGGACGACGACGGCGCTGGTGATGCCGGCGCCGACGACGAGGCGTGGGACACGGCGTCGTTCGCGTGCGCGACGATGGATGATTACATGGCGATTACGACGCGAGCGACGACTGGACACTGTTTATGGAACGCCGCGCGC
>Ga0181552_10002221_pt1 | contig 14311 bp, 14 predicted proteins | sample 011ome_18_FD_130583 | JGI IMG/M metagenome (GOLD analysis project Ga0181552, IMG submission 130583) | Coastal salt marsh microbial communities from the Groves Creek Marsh, Skidaway Island, Georgia - 011501BT metaG (megahit assembly) | ecosystem: Environmental > Aquatic > Marine > Intertidal...
ATTAGAGGTATTGTAAGAAAAAAACAGATTGAATTGTAAGCCCATCCGTAAAATTTTGAATGAAAGCCATTGAAATGTGAATAGATAGGAAAATTGTACATTTTATAAATTGAATCCATAATTGATCCTGGGTCAACTTCAAAAGCAGTAGCAAAATTTAAATTATAATTACCAATAAAAATTTGATTAAAAAATAATGAAGCATATAGAAAAAATAAGCTTAATAACGGTAAGTTTTTTTTAATCATGTACATAGATGTTAGTTAAAACTGATCTTGATTTGAGTTTGTAGTCATAACTTTTAAGAAATTCTGTAATATCAATTTGTTTATAACTGCCTTTTTTAAATTCATCTATAGATTCAATAGAAATAATTTTTGGTAAATATTTAGAAAAATTAAAAGACTTTAAAATTAAAAAGTCATAGCCTTCAGCATCAATATTTATATACTGAACCTCTGAAAATGAAAAAGAAATCATTTTTTCAACATCATCAAAAGTTATTAAACGAATTTTATCCTTAGAAATAAAATCTAAACCATAAGACTGTTTTATAAATTGGACCATTAATGGATCAAATGTATTAAGAAGAGGTTCATCGTATTTATAATAATTCAATTCTTGTTTTTTATTAGAAATACCAAAAAATAAATTGCAGTCTCGTTTCCTATGTTTGGCAAATAAATGACTATATTTCATATTAGGTTCTAAATTTACACCACTCCAACCCTTTTTATATAATTTGTATGTATTTGAAAATCTAAATGGATGGTAAGCTCCAATATCGATAAATTTAGCATTTTTGAAACAATTAGCATAATATTCAACAACCAAATCTTCACCATACTGAGAGTATGAATGTCTCAAATATTTATTAGGATTAAATAAAAGATTTTCAAAAAATGACATAAGAGATAACTATCTAATTCTGTTTAAATAAAAATTAATATATTTTTTTTGTATAGTATAAAAGATCTTATCAATAAGATTAATTTGCAAGTCAAGAAGCTTTAATATTGAATACAAATTATAAATAAGAAAAGTTTTTTTGTAATATTTACCAAATGTTTTATTATTTTTATGAAAATTGATCAGCTTAATATTATATTTTAAGTTATCGATTTGACACTGCTGTGACCAAGCACCCGTTTTATTAATTCTGTATGCAGAATATAAATTTGGAAGATATTTAATAGATCCAAAATGAAGAAATGTAAGCGACCTAATGAAATCACCTTTAAAATATTGATTATTAAAATTTTTTAAAATAAAGGACTTAATTTCTGGTTTATTTCTAAAAACAAAAGTTGCTGTATGACAATAAGATACTTTGTTTGAGAGTAAATAGGTATTAATGTTATTGATATCTTCCGGTGTCTTTGAGTTTAGATTTGTTGAGTATTTTTGAGATTCATCAAAATATAATTTAAAATTATGGCAGCATCCAATATAACTGTTATTTTTTAGAAGAAATTTAATTTGGTTATTTAATTTATTTTTTGAAAGATAAAAATCATCACCATCAACAACTGTAAAAAATTTTGTATTCACTTTTTTATATAAATCAATGAAATTATGTAAATCTTCATCATAAATATTTCTCTTTAAATTTTTTTTGGGGTTTACGAAATATTTAATTATTCCTGGATACGACCTCTGAAATTCTTTTATTATTTCAACAGTGTTATCTTTCGAGCCATCTAAACCTATATAAATGAGAAAGCAATAATTTGTATGTTGAGATAGAATTGATTGAAGTAATTTTTCAATATATTTCCCTTTATTAAAAGCGAGAATTAATATTGTAATAATAGGATTAATATTCATTTAAAACTTTAGCTATAAATTTAGCTTCTTTTAATGTCATAAATGCGTGACAAGGAATACTCAAAACTTGCTGAGAAAGCAATTTAGCGTTCGGTAATTTAAAATTATCTTTTTTAAAAATATTTTGATCATGACATGCAATAGGATAATGAATCAATGGAAATATATTTCGTGACTCAAGATATCTTACCAATTTAGTCCGTTGCTTGGTTCTAATTACAAATAAATGAAATGAATGAGTAATGTCTTTATCAATAACTGGTAATGTTATTTTGGTATTTTTAATATTTTTTAAATAGTAAGATGCGATTTTATTTTTCTTTTTAATGAATTTATCAAGATATTTTAATTTTATGTTTAAGAAATCTGCTTGTATTGAATCAAGCCTGGAATTTGTTCCTACATTAAAATATTTGTGTTTTTCTAAAGAACCATAGTTTCTGATTGATTCTATTTTTTTTTTGTATTTTGACTTTCCAAATGAAATTGCACCTCCATCTCCCAAAGCGCCAAGATTTTTTGTAGGATAAAAGCTAAACGCAGCATAATCACCCAGCGCGCCAACTTTAATATTATTAATTGAAGAGCCATGTGCTTGTGCAGCATCTTCAATTATTATTATTGAGTCGTTATTAATAATTTTTCTTAACTTGAATATATTTACAGGATTACCATACATATGGGTAACAATAATAGCCTTGGTTTTATTTGTGATTTTATTTTTAATTAAATTAAGATCAATATTGTAAGATGATAAATCAGAGTCAACAGGTATCACTTTTAAATTATTATTTTGTACAGCAAGCCAAGTAGCAATAAAGGTATGACCTGGCACAATAACTTCTGAACCATATTCAAACTCAAAAGACTTTAAAATTATCTCTAGTGCATTCATTCCATTACCAACTGACACAACATTTTTTGTACCAATATATTTTGCATAGTTATTTTCAAACTTAAGCATTTGTTTGGATAGAATAAAATTACTATTTGTGACAGATTCTTTAAAGCATCGTACAAATTTGTTTAAAAAAAACTTATTTTCTTTTTTGAGATCAAAAACGTTTATTGGATTAATTATCATTTAAAAATAATCTTCTTCATTGTAAATTTCACTTGCGAAAACTAATAATATAGAGCCATTCTTTAAAATTAGGTCTCTATAGTAACCCTCTTCTAAATAAAAATATTGACCAGGTGTATTAAAAATTATTTTTGTTTTTTTGGGAGAGTCAATTTTCGATATTGTTAATTCAACAAAACCACTTATCAATACAAAAAATTGTTTTAAATTCTTATGGCCATGACCGGCCCTCTTGGAATGTAAACTTTCACAGCTAATAAAATAAAATCTTTTTATATCAAAAGGTATAAATTTTTTTATGTCATCAATGACGTAAATAATTCCTCTATTGTCCCCATATGCATCAATAAATTTTGGCGATATTATTTTCATATATTCTCTTGAGTTCATGTTGATCATAGTTTTTATCAAATCTTAAATGCCAAGGATATAGTGATGAGTGATGTTTCTTGTTTAGATCATCTAAGCTTGATACATATCTTGCTGGACTACCAAAATAAAGGCTTAATGGCCTTGTATCAGCCATAACTAAAGAATCTGCGCCGATCAATGTAGCAAAAGCAATCTTTACATTTGGCATTATTTTTGAATTAGCTCCAATAACTGAAAAATCATCTAAATAAGGGCCCGATAGATTATTACTTGGTGGTATTTTATCATTTAAAAGTAATGCTCCAGGAAGAACCCATACATAACGACCAATATTAGAAAATTTACTTACAAAAACATTAGATTGAAGTTTAGAATCATGATCAATTACAACATCTCCCTGTATTTCTGAATTATTTCCAATTTGAACATTGTTTTTCAAAATTGAATTCTCTCTAATAATCACAGAGTGTCCGATAAAGCAGTTTTTACCAATTTCAGATGATTGATATATTTTTGAATGTGATTTAATTATGGTGTAAGAATTAATTTTTAAAAAGTTTGATTTAAAATTGATTTGTTTATTATTAGTTTTTATCCCAATGTATGTGAATGGTTCGATCTCAACATCATCACAAATATGAACATTATCTTCAATAATTGAATAGGCACCAATTCTAACATTTGAACCAATATATGATTTATCAGAAATTATTGCGGTACTATGAATTAAACCCAATGAGAAATCTCCTTAATTTTTTACAGTCTACATAATAATCAGAATGGAAATCAAACGAATTTGTTGATTTACATTTCATAAATGAAATGTTTAATGACTTAAAAAATATTTTCCATAATTTTAAAATCATATTAGGGTGACTATTAAAAAAAATTAGAACTTTAGTTCTGGATTTGCAAAATAATAAATTTGCACAGGCTGCACCACTTGGAGCTATCACATGCGAAGCGTTTAAAAAAATATTAACCTGATTTAAATAATCATAATCCTCACAAAAAATAAATTCATAATTAAAACTTTTGACAATAGTTTTAACCTCATCGTAATTTAAAATATTTCTTAAACCATCTTTTCTTGCCAAAAATATTTTCTTAAACTTAACACTTTTTTTATTAACAAGTTTACTAAAATGCCTCTTAAGCTTAGCAATAATATAGTCATGAGCAAAGCCATGATCATAATTTGATAAATGATTTTTTGGATGAAAAGGAATATATGTTAATGGTGAAAAATAAATAAGATTCCTAGCTAAAATTATTTGATTTTTTTTTACAAATAAGACATTCTTAAATTTATCACCCAATAACAATCTCAATGATTGAATAAAGTTTTTGGGCAGACCATAATTAATTAAAATTTTTGTTTCTTGTTTAATATGATTTATTGAAAATAATAAGTTAGGTAATATTTCTAAGATCCAATGAGCATAATTAGTGGACTGATGCGAAATAAATGAAATCGCATCATTGATTATTATTTTTTTGGTGAATCGCGGTTCATTTAAAAATAAGTTTTTATTGTTATTGTAAATTTTTATATATGAGTGCATCACTTCAGGTAATAAAATATTTTTAAAATCATAATCAATGTTGATATAAAAAAAATTTTCGTCGTATATTGAACCATATTTACCTGAAATTAATTTATTTTTTAGATTTTTAATTAAAGGGGTTCTTTGAACTAGTTCTCTTTGGGTTAATGAGATTTTTTTTTTATCAATATTTAATATAAAGTAATTTTTTTTTAAATAATTATCATTAAAAAGATATTGTTTTTTTATTATTAAGTTGCGTTTTCTGTAAAAAAATAAATCCGATAGTGATATTCTAAAAAAAATATAAACATTTTTAAATATTTCAAAAATGCCAAAAAATTTAAGTATTTTTTTTATTATAGATTTCAATCGCTTTAGAGATGTCTCCATTAAATATGATTCTCCCTCTATCTAATACTATACCTTTGTTACAAATCTGCATAATCAAGTTTTGATCGTGCGAAGTAAGAATGACAATACTAGATTCCATTAGTTTACTATGCAATGCTTTGGTAAATTTTTTCTGAAATGAAGCATCACCACCAATTAACAGTTCATCAATAATTAGTATTTCTGAGTGAAGAAACAATCCAAGAGAATAGGATAAACGTTGAACCATACCCATAGAAAATGAATTTAATTGTTGGTAAAAAGATTCAGATAAACCAGAAAATTGCTTTACATCGTCTAGGATTTTTAGTGATTGAGATTTAGATCTTTTATATAACGAACAAATAAATAAAATATTTTCATGTGCAGTTAACTCATAGAAGAATAGAGATCCAAGATCCAAAATTGGTAATGTATTTGCATTATTAATAACAGAGCCAGTATTAGGAATATAAATATTTGACAAAATTCTTAGGAGTGAAGTTTTTCCAGAACCATTATCGCCAATTATTGCTACTTTATCACCCGTTGAAAATTCAAAATTTATATCGCTTAAAATTGATTTATAAGTTGTTTTTTTTGAAACAAAATTAATAATATTTTCAAAATATGTAAAGTAATTTCTAACAGGTCTTTTTAACGAAATATTTTTAACTTTAATTGTGGAGCTCATAAATATAAAGAAAATTTATTTTCTAGTTTATTAAAAATAAAAGTGCTTATCATAAAAAAACATAAAGAAAAAATTAAACACAACTTATATTCAATAATATTATTTTGTAAATAAATTAAGTTTCTAAAACTTGATACAAAAGATATCAATGGGTTAAGCATTTCTACGTTCAATGAATCAATAAGTAATATAGATTTATCATATATGACTGGAGTTAAAAAAAAGGTTATTTGTATTAATGAACTTAATATCGATGGAAAATCCCTAAAAAAAACAGTGATAACGGATGCTAACAATGAAACAGAAAATGTAAAAATAAAAAAAATAGATATTAAAAAAATTAGATGATAAATATTTATATCAAGTTTGATATTAAGTGAAATTAAAAGAAAAAAATACAAAGATAAAAGGATGAAAAATTCTATCAAAAAAAGTATGCAACTTGCTAGTGGTAAATAATATTTACTAAAATATATATTTTTTATTAATGAGCTATTATTTGTAATTACTCCTGAAGAATAAATTACAGAATTAGAAAAAAAATTCCAAGGAATATAAGCCGAGAATATGAATAATAACTTCTCAAAGAATTTCTCTTCAAATAATGACGAAAAAACAAGTGAAATAAAAATAATTAATGATAAAACATTTATAATTGAAAATATTATTAAAAAAAAACTTCTTCTATACTTGTATATAAAAAGTATTTTTACTAAGTTTAAAAGCAATCTAAAATCAAATAACTTCATTATCGAAACTATAATTCATTCCTTTAAAATCTTTAAATGAAATGCCTTGCATATCCTTTTCAGAAATTAATTTGGGACGTGTAGGCCATACAATATTTAAATCAGGATCATCCCACTTAATTGTAATTTCAGAGTTTGGATTGTATTCATCATCTACCTTGTAAATGACTCTAGTATTATCCTCAAGAGCCAAAAATCCGTGAGCAAAACCTTTGGGTACATGTAATTGTTGCAAGTTGGTGTCTGAAAGTATGATTGAAAACCAATCACCAAAGTTTTTTGAATTTTTTCTAAGATCTACAACAACATCATATATTGAACCGTTAAGCACACTAATAATTTTGCTTTGTGAATTTTCTAATTGAAGATGCAATCCTCTTAAAACGCCAATACTGGATACAGAAATATTCTGTTGATGAAAAACAAAATTAAAATCATTGCTTGTTTTAAAATCTTCAAAAAATAATCCTCTGTTATCTAAATACTTATCTGGGGATAAAATAAATAAATCTGGGATCTTTGTTTTTTTTAATTTCATAGGTAATTATACCTAGACTTTGAAGTTTTAATCTATAACTTGTGGTATTGATTTAGAAATCAAAATTTACCTTTTCAAATATAATAGTGCAATAGAATAAAAGCTGATATAAAAAATTGAGAATAAAATAATAATGGCAATTAATTTAAGTAAAGAGTTATAAGATATCAAAACAAATAATGCAGAAAAAATAAATGGAAATAAAAAAATAAGAGAATAACTATTATTGAAATTTTTCTTTGATTTCTTTATTAAAAGATAAATTAATGAATGTAAGTGTTTTGCATCAGGAGTTAGCGGGCTTTGTTTTAGGAAAAACTTTTTACGTACAAAAGAAAATAAAAGTTCCATTGCTGGATAGAATAGAATAAGCACGGCATTCCAAGAAAGGAGATTATCATATTTTCCAAAAAAATAAATGACTAGCCCGCTCAGAGTGAAGCCATAGAAATAAGCACCTAAATCACCCATAAATATTTTTCCATAGGGGAAATTGAAAAATAGAAAAACAACCAAAGGGATTGAAAATAAAATACAAAGATTTGAAAATTCATAATCTCCTGCCTTTAAACCTAAAATAGACAAGACCAGGAGCTGAACTAAATTGGTAATGCCCATATTTCCATTAACACCGTCAATAAGATTATTTCCATTAATAATGACCAGCATTGAAAATGTATAAAAAGCTAATCCAATTAATTTTAAATTTATTAGTTCTTTCAAATAAGGAATATCTATTACTGGAAATTGGCTTGGAATAAAAATTAGAAATATAAGGCAACTTGCCATCATTGCTAGCAATCTTGCCTTAGGTGTCGTATTGTGAAAAAAATCTTCCTTAACACTTATAAAAGCTAATGGCATAAAAGAAATCAGCAGGAGGTTGAGCGCATCAATTTCAAATTTAACAAAAGCTATTAAAGATAAAAACAAAAAAATAATTAACCCACCTACCCTTGGTACCTCATCTTGATGTAAGCGCTGCTTAGATTTATAAGCCCTAAGTTTCAAGAATTGAAATAAATTATTCCAGAAAATTACAGTGATGAACATAAAAAGAGTAAGGAACATCAATTCCAGCTTGACTGTTACCACTAAATTTATAGCATGGTCTAACATTAAAGTTTTCGCTTCATAATTGATATGTGTTTATTATTTTTAATGAATCTCTCGATCTCTTCAAAACCATTAAAACTGGATACATCTATATCTGAGTTAGATTGAATTACCAAAATATCAGCCTCATTAACATTAATTGATGACGACAAAATGATAGAATCAAGAGGCAGTCCTGCATAAAATAACACTCGATCAGCATCTACTGACTTTATAACGCTAGAATCCTGATTTCGGAGATAATCACCTGCAAGACGCTCAACATTGATCTTTTTGCTATCAAAAACAGTATTTAAAATTAAGACTAAGAGCATTAGGTATATAAGCTTTCGAATCAATTTAATACATTTGATATTTAGTGAAACATCGATATATTGAAAGCTCAATGCAATAATTAACAACAACCACCACCAGTGCATCACGAAGTACCGACCAGAAACCACATACACAGTTATTAAATTTAAGAAAACTAGAAATAAGGAAGTCGCCGCTAAGGAAAAAATAACCAATTTATACTTTGCAATAAAACTGAAGTTGTTTTTTAAACCAAATAAAAATATCGACAAATGAATTACGCCTAGACCTGCAATCCATTTATAAATAAAGATAAACGTAAGGCCGCCAAGTAAAATCATCTTTGAATAATCATTGAGCAAAAAAGATAACCAAAACTTATCAGTAGCAATAACATCAGACTGATTAAATAGGGTAGCTGTATTTAAAATCTTTTGTAAAACTGTTGGGATGATATTCAGATCCATCACAACAATGGAATAAACTAAAAAAATTAAAGTTAGAGAGAAAATCGCCAATATAAACCTAAATGATACGATCAAGTTCTTAAAACTTTTGTTTTTTTGAAGGTAAAACTCAAGGAAAGGCATCACCAATAAAAATACAAGAGCCTCAGGCCTAAATAAGGCGGCAAACAATAAAGAAAAATTCCAAAAAAAATAATATTTTTTATTATCTGTCTCTTGTGCTTGCAAAAAAAAGTAGGTGGCTGCTATACAACCCGCCCACATACCATGATCCCTTACTAACATACCTACATAATCATCCATGATAGGCATAAAACTCAAAAGAATAATTCCGCCATAAAATACAACACTTGATCTGTTATCAATGAGGCGTAAAGTTTTTAGATAAAAGAAAGTTGTAACGCCAAATAAAAGCAAATTAACACCATGCGCTATCCATAAAATGCTAACGCCAGTATGGTTATAAATAGATCCAATCAAATAACTATAAAAAGGAAAAGGAAATAACAGGAGTGCCTCAGATGTTTTTCCCTCACTAAAAAAGAAGGCCTGCTTTAGATACAGTAAACCATCCTTATTAATCGCACCAGCCTGAATCCAAACAGACCAAGCTGCAAAAGTCATAACAACAAAAAGCATTATTTCTGTTTTTGAAAGGTTATTTTTTATTAACTCTGTAAATTCACGCATCATAAATTTCAGACTTTCCGAACCAGGCATCTTTACACATATCAGCCAGACTTCTTTTAGCAACCCAACCGTAATCTTGCTTTATGTGGTCAACCTTCGCATACGCAGCTGCAACATCTCCTGATCGACGAGGTTTAATTTTAAAGGCAATTGATAAGTTATGAGCTTCCTCAAAAGCCTTAACCACTTCTTTAACTGAATAACCATTTCCACATCCAACATTATAAATATGACATCCAAAGGCTCTCATCTTCAAGGCATGCCAATGCGCCTCTATCAGATCCATTACATGTATATAATCGCGAACCCCTGAGCCATCCTTAGTGTTGTAATCGTCACCAAAAATATTTAAATATTCATATTCACCCCTGGCAACGCCGAGGATGTATGGAACTAAATTATTTGGAATACCCTTAGGCTTTTCACCTATGATTTTTTTATATGAACCTACAGGATTAAAGTATCGTAGTATGTGAACAGAAATTTTTGAAAAGAATGTATCGCTAAGAAAAAGTTTTTCAATTTCAGCTTTTGTTTCCCCATAGGGATTTGTAGGTTGAATTGGGTGTTCCTCATCAATTGGAAGATAGTTGGGCTGGCCATAAACAGTCGCGCTGGATGAAAACACTACTTTATTAACTTGCGACATCTTGATGCATTCGATTAAATTTTCTGCCCCTGCTACATTATTTTCGAAATAAAGTTCAGGATTGGCAACTGACTCAGAAACAGATTTTAATCCTGCAAAGTGGATGACCGTGTCAAATTGGTATTCTACAAATATATCTTTTAATTTTTTTTTATCTCTAAGATCGATATTAAAAAAAGGAATTGTTTTTTTAAAATAGGTTTCTAACTTTCTTAAATTAGACATATCAGAGTTAGAAAGATTATCTAAAACAACAATATCCACATTTTTTTCAAGACATAGGGCCGCCATATGAGACCCTAAATATCCTGCCCCACCAGTAATTAGAATTTGAGCTTTATTATCTGCTGTTTTATTCACCACAGACTACCTACTCAGAAAGAACTTTCATCAGATATTGCCCGTATTGATTCTTGAGAAGTGGTTGTGCTAGGTGCTCTAAATCATTTGCTGAGATCCAACCTTGTCGGTAAGCAATTTCTTCGGGGCAGGCAACTTTTAAACCCTGACGATTCTCAATGGTTGAGATGAACTGACCAGCATCTAAAAGTGAATCATGTGTGCCCGTATCAAGCCAGGCATAACCCCGGTCCATAATTTCAACACTCAGATTGTTTTCTTTCAAATACAATTTATTCAGATCCGTAATTTCTAACTCGCCCCTTTTAGATGGTTGCAAACTTTTTGCAAGATCAACAACCTGTGAGTCATAAAAATAGAGCCCGGTAACAGCGAAATTTGATTTTGGATTCTCTGGTTTTTCTTCTAAAGAGATTACTTGGTTATGCTGATCAAATTCTGCAACGCCATAACGCTCAGGGTCATTGACGTGATATGCAAATACGGTTGCGCCACTTTTTCTATTGTTGGCGGAATCTAAAATGTCTTGTAAGTCATGGCCGTAAAAAATATTGTCTCCCAATATAAGCGATGATGGTGTGTCTCCAATAAATTTTTCACCAAGAATGAAAGCCTGGGCTAGACCATCGGGACTGGGTTGTACCTGATACTGAAAATGAACTCCCCACTGAGAGCCATCTCCCAAGAGGGATTCAAACCGAGGTGTATCCTCGGGAGTTGAAATAATCAATATCTCTGTCATGCCACCCAACATTAAAGTTGTGAGTGGATAGTAAATCATAGGCTTGTCATATACAGGCAATAATTGCTTGGAAATCGTTTGTGTGACTGGATATAATCGTGTACCAGAGCCTCCAGCTAAAATAATCCCTTTTCTATTCATTCGCTGACACTTTCAAAAATGTAATATATTAAATTTTAATAATTAGAAATTTAATAGATAATCCAATTATACGTTAAAAAATTTAAGGTTTTAGATGAACGATAAATATCATGCAAAAGTAATGGAATTAATTCAACAAGGAATTATTGTCTGTCCTGTTACCCAAAAGAAATTAAAAGTTGTTGGCGAATTTCTTAAAAGCCAATATGAAGAATATGCATTACAAGATCACGTGCCTGTCCTTATAGCAAAGAAATCAAATATTAAGACCTACTCAAAATCATCTAACCGCATGAATATGGAGTATAAAAAAGCCATGCAGCTAGCAAAAAATAGCTGGTTAAATCAAATACGAAGTTATGACTATAGAACCAGATCATCCAAAGAAGCTGAACATGCTCTTTTTCAAAATACTGATAATAAATCAATCTGCTTATCCATTGGCGGAGGTCCCCAGAGGCAGCATCCTCAATTACTTAATTTAAATATAGGTAATTTTCCGAATGTTGATATTGTTGGGGATGCCCACCTACTTCCCTTTAAAAGCAATACAGTAGACCGCATTTACTCAAATGCGGTTTTTGAACACCTCCACTCCCCAGATGTTGCATGTCAGGAAATGTGGAGAGTGCTAAAAAAAGGTGGGAGAGCATATGTTACGACTCCATTCTTACAAGCATACCATGGCTACCCCAATCACTATCAAAACTTCACCCTCACAGGTCATGATTTACTTTTTAAGAAGCAGGGTTTTCGAGTAATCTCTTCAGGACCATCTGTCGGCCCAACAATGGCTCTTAGATTTATGATTGCAAAATACCTCTTGCATTTCTTTCCCAAGCCATTGAATTTAGTTTTAAGAGCGCTTTGGGAGCCGATATCGCTAATTATAGGACCTCTTGATTTGCTTGTTAGAAATCATCCTAATGCTCACTTTTTGGCCTCAACAAACTATACGTTGATTGAAAAAATCTAAGGTTTTGTAAAATAAAAATAAAATGGCATATTTTTCTCTACAAAAGTCTTATAGCCCTTTATTGACTTAATTTCAGTGTTGTTATTATTAACAAAAAAATTTAGATCGCTATCTGAATTATTATATATGCAGAATTGAATTGGTTCTGTGTTATCAGATATAGTCTCCGGTATTTTCAAGAATAAAGATTTATTATCAAAGTAAGTTTGATTAATAATCATATAATTTTTTTTGTGAAAAATATTAAATTGAATGTCAGCATATTTTGTATTGTAATCAAATGGAATTCGCATACTAATATATTCAAGACCGGAAAATGGGACTTGAGCAAGCTCACAAATATAGCTATTAGGATTAAGAGTATATAAATCATTTCTATAGTATGAATAAACATACATCCTGTCACTATTTAGATTGTTTAGAAAATCATTATCTTGCTTTAAAAAAGGTGAAATAATAAAGGGTAATAAAAAAAATACTGCTGTAAAAGTAAAGCGTAAATAAATAATTTTACTTAAATTCCATTTAAAAAATTTATAAGAATTTCTAAAAAAAGTTAAAACTATAGGAATTAAGAAAAAAAGATATAAACTACAAAATCCTAGAAAAAATAATAAGTGGTTATTTTCAAGATCAATATAAATGTTTTTATAAAGGTAACTAGGGTTATGAAGGAAATTGTAAGGCCCGTAATTGCCAATACTTAAGTCAATATTTCGAGACCAAATATTTGATACCATGATGCAAAAAATGACAAAGAACAAAATCTCAAATAATAAAAATAGTTTTTCATGTTTAATTTTTACAACAAATAAATAAACATAAGGTAAGCATAGAATAGTCCATGGTGGAGCTATGGGGCTATAACAATATAAAAATAGAATCGAAATGTACGGGACTAAAATAAAATTTTTTCCATTAAAAAAAATTTTAACTCGAGACGAAAAGTTTAATAATAGCAGCCAAATAAAAAAACCTATAGCAACAATCAAAGAGGGGCTGAAAGGTATGCTATTGTTAACTGAATGCCTTCTTAGGTGGTAAGTAATTTCATCGATGAAGTTAGGCGAATCATAAAATAGAATTATCTGAAATGCTAAAAAACTAAGCAACAACAATCCAATTCCAAACTTTTTTATAAATTTATCTTTTAATAAAGCTAGAAGACTTAAAGCAATAACAATTGAAAAAAATTTAAATGACAGTGAAATAGAGAAAATAATGAATGAGTAAAATATCCTCTTCTTGAGATAAAGAAAGATTCCTAATAAGCTAAAAAATACTGAAAAAATATCATATCCACTATAAATAAATATACTAAAAAAAGTAAATGGTGATAAGGCAAATATTAAAGCTGGTAACTTAGGCTGGTCAATTTTTAAAATTTTTGCAATCATAAATATAAGATAAGTTGACGCAAAAAAAAGAATAATTAGTAAAAACTTGTTATATAAAAAAAATAATGGGTCCGTTTCAAGCCCAATTACATAAGCTTGAGGATCAGAGAATGAGCGGCTCAAGATTAACTGTATTGGCATACTCCAAAGATAAAATATCAAATAAATTAAAGGAAAGTAATGGCAGCCTTCACATACCTCATATAGATTATTGCTCCAAAACGTAGAATTGATCACGGTATGAATAAAATCACCATGGTAAAAACCAACAAAAGCAAAAATAAAAATAAATAAGA
>Ga0181552_10002238_pt1 | contig 14231 bp, 14 predicted proteins | sample 011ome_18_FD_130583 | JGI IMG/M metagenome (GOLD analysis project Ga0181552, IMG submission 130583) | Coastal salt marsh microbial communities from the Groves Creek Marsh, Skidaway Island, Georgia - 011501BT metaG (megahit assembly) | ecosystem: Environmental > Aquatic > Marine > Intertidal...
GCCAGCGTCGTCGACGCTATTCGGTTTCGACTTTTTGGTAATCTTCATCGCATACTGCTTCTTCGAATGTTTATGCTCCACGAGCTTCACAGTGGCTTGCGTTCCGCTCCCCAGCTCCTCAAGAACGTGATAGTCGCCGATCGAAGTCTTCTCTTCTGCCTCCTCCGTCGTCTTCGCCGCGGCCCCCCCCGGTTTCACCGCGCAAGCTGCTGACGCGATCAACGCCCGGTTTGCATACATCTCGCCCAACCCCACTCCAAGCACGAGAATCCCAGCGATTAATTGCAGCGCCTTGACGTTTACGTAGTCCCCGACGAGCTGTCCCAGCGGCGTCGAAATCACAGTCACCGGCACGAAGAGTCTCATGAGTTCAGGAGTCGCGTACTTTCGCGGTCGCGCGTTTCTCAGCAGCATCGGCTGCGCCGCCAGCAACGACAGCGACTGCACGAATATCGCGTACCGCGCCTCCACGCCGTACCCGCACGCGTCCGCGAGTTGGACGACCAGCCAGTAGACGATCGCCATGCCGAAGCCCGTCACCGAGACGCCCGCGTTGCCGATGAACGCCGCGAGCGCCAGCACGGCGTACCCATCGCGCGCGCGCATCGCTTGCGTCCGTCGCGCGTCGCCGCGTGCGGTCGCGAGGCGGAATCGCGCGGGCCACGCGCGTGGCGTCGTATCGCCGTGCGGCGTTAAATGGCTGTTCCGGAGCACGATCCCCGGAGCTGCGGTGCACCATCCCATTGGTTTTTTCATATACAATGGCTCCTGGATGCGCTACATCGGCTGTGGAGCTCGGCGCTATCGATGCACATGCATGTTTTTTTGACCAAATCGTCGCGGGCGTGGCTCGGGTTCTAAGGGGACGTGCAGATGTGGTGCGCGTGGATTACACTTGCAACGCTCGGGCGATGGACGCGGCGAGTTTAAGCACGACGAAAGGTTTGGTACCGGAACACGCCGAGACGGTTTGTGGACATGAATCAGTGATCCAGAAGTGCTCGAAACCAGAGCCTGCGGCGGTGAACCGACGCCAGGATTCATTGGGGAAGACGCCGTGGGTGACGTAGGCGCTGACTTTGGTCGCGCCTTCGCGGGCGAGCACCTTGGCGCATTCGATGAGGGTACCGCCGGATTGCACGAGGTCATCGACGATGACGATGTGCTTACCCGCTGGTTTGCCTTCCTTGATGGTGACGATGCGTTTTTCGCCTTCACGAACCTTGGTGCAGACGACTTCTTCGTATTTGGTGAAAAAGTTGTGAAAGCGTTTGCTCGCGCCTTCGTCAGGGTAGGCGATGACGACGTCCTTGGCGTCTTCTAATTGTTCTAGTTGTTCGAGTAAGAGTGGGATTCCGGATCCAAAAAACGGTGTGATGGCATCGCCGAAGTAGAAACGTTCTTGTAACGCATGGATGTCGAAAATAATCGTATCCGTCGGACCGCCGCGCGATGGCGGAATGTTGCTCAACATTCTCGCCAACGTCACCGCGGTGGGAATCTCGCCCTCTTTATCCACTCTCTCCATCGTACCAGTTGGGAAAAACGGCAAAATCAACCTAAACGACGCTACGAACATCTTTGGTAGGGAGTAAATGACCGAAAGCTGTTGGAAAATAACCGACGCGTTGTGAAACGACGCCAAAAACGCCACGTGCCGTCCTCGTATTCTCTCCGCGTCACTCACGAACAAGTTTGGGAACCCATCTGGGAACGTCTTCCATGCAATCTCTCCAAGTTCAATATCATTATCTATCGCCGCAATCTCTCTCGCCATCTGTTCCATCTGTGATTCGATACGAATACAAAACCGTCCCGGCAGTTAGTCCCGGGCGCGCGTTTGAAACCCACCGCGAGCTCAAGCGTTCCGAGGCACGCGTCGCGCGCCATCGCGCGATCGCGCGCATTCGAGCGCATGGGCGCGCGCAAAACCATCCACACGCGCTCGCTGCGCAGACGAACCTCGGTGCAGTAGAACAAAACGAGCTTCATCGACGAGCGACTGATGCGCTCTGACGGCAACCGTGTTAAACTTTCATTCGCCATTTGTGTATCTTCGGGCGCGATCGAGTGCGCGTCGGTCGACGGTGAACGTGATATCGGCACCTATGCGGTGGTATGCGTCACGGAGCGAGGACTGCTCAGGGATGGAGGCGACGACGACGACGACGGGGCGCGTCGCGCTGTGCGGAGCAGCCGCGCCGGCTGCGGCTGAGCCGTCGCGGCGGTTTCTACGTTTTCAATGTTCACCTCGCCGAGCGCTCCTGGGACGTCCGCGCACGTGATGGCTAGATACCACTACAATTGCGCTCTCGCTAGTGACTACGCTACTCGAGAGCGCGACTACGACTACTAGTGCTACTATTTGGAAACGACTCGAGTCGTTTCGCGAGCCTAATACAATACGCATCCATTCGCGCGCATGAGCGCTCACATCACGCGCCCTACAAATGTGCATCGCGGATATTTCTCAATTAACGACTCCCACATCACGCACATCGTATCCACGACGCGAAGATGATAAAATATCTTTCCAGTCAAGCTCAACCGCCGCGTTCGACACGCGCTCTCGACGAACACCAACGCCGGCGCCTCGCGCCCGAACGCTCGCATGACGAGCCCCGCGAACACCACCGGCACGCACGTACCCGGTCCATTACACATAATTACGTCCGGTTTGACGCTAAAGACGATCCGCATCGCGTCAACGAACGCCAGAGCCGTCGTCCACGCGCTCGAAAGCCACGACTGTCCAACTTCCCGCGCGCGTCCCACGCGAAGAACCACGTACGGCGGCGGCACCGACGCATCCCCATCGCCGACCACCCCACGCGCGGCGTCCTCATGCGCGCGCACCTTGCGTTCGGACATCGAATCCGTCCTGGCCACGACGTACGACCGCGGCGCGTACTTGTCCTGGGACAGGTGGGACATCATCGCCATCATCTCCGACGTGTGTCCACCGCTTCCGAGGACCACCAGGGTGGATAGGCGCGGCTTGACGCGCCAAACCGATCGCAGCGGTCGCATGACGTTCCGCATCGCGCCCAGCGCCGCGTTTAGCGCGCATAAAAACAAGATGAGCTGCAGCATCGAGGAGCGAAGCGGCACACTATGACGCCAATGTTGTCGCGGCTGCGCCCGCGAACGCGAGCGTTCACCGTCGCGCTCGTCGCTCTCGTCGCCATCGCATGTTTTGCCACCGCGCACGCGCACGCGCACGGCGCGCACGGCGCGCACGGGGGAGAAATCGTGGGTTTTAGTGCGCGAGAAGTGCTGCATGCCATGGCTGCGAGTGCACTCGTGTCGCTCGCCTCGCTCGCGGCGTGCGCGCTTTTCCCTCTGCGCGCGGTGATGGTGGACATGGAAGCGTTATCGCACGTCGCGATCGGGGCCATGGCGGCGGAGGCGCTTGGGCATCAACTTCCGTCGGCGTACGGGAGCGCGAGCTCGACGGTTGTCGCGAGCGGCGTCGTGACGGGCGTGTTAATGTTTCACATTGTAGAGTGCGTGGTGCGCGCGACGAGAGTTGATGATGGGAAAGAGACAAAGTCAACGAGCGCGAGTAGGGTTGGGCGGGGGCGAGCGCCGCGGCGTCGCGCGTCAAAATCGTCGTCAAGGTCAACGTCAACGCGGACGGCGGTTATGGGTACGAGTTTCGCGCATGTCGCGCCCACGGGATGGCTCAACCTGATCGCTGATGCCGTGCACAATTTCACTGATGGTGTTGCAATCGCCGCCGCGTTTGCCCGTCGCGGCGTTCCCGCGGGCTGGCGCACCGCAATCGCCGTGCTTGCGCACGAGCTGCCGCAAGAAATTGGTGACTTTAGTATTTTACGCGTCGCCGGTTTCACCGATTTCCAAGCCTTGGGATTCAATTTATTAAGCGCCACGGTCGCCATCGCCGGAACAGCGCTGACATTTATGTTGCTCGCACTATCGCAAAGCACCGTCGGCATTGGCGTCGTTAGTCGCGGTGTGAGCGCCTCGACCGGCTCGTCGGCGGCGTTCGCCGAAGCCTTCGCCGCCGGCGGCTTCCTCGCCGTCATCTTTGCCGCTCTCGCCGATATCGCGCGGCAAAAGCAAGCAAACATGAGCAATACAGCACGAGCGCGCGTCATCATCGCTCCAACACTACGCGTGTTGCTCGGATTCACCGCTTCAATCGTCCTCGAACGCCACCTTCACGTCGGCGGCTCCAGCCACGACGCGCATCATCATCATCATCATCATCATCACTAGCCGCAGCGCCGCCACCAACACACGTGTACATAATAACATGAATAGAACTACACACGTGCACCACGCCATCGCCCGCGGTCCACCATCGCTCGCTCGCCATCCGGAGCCAAGACACCCGGAACACCCACACACCACACATAGCACAAAACGCCCTACATTATGAGATTTACCCACGCACCCATCACCCATGGACCCGGAACACCCCCCCACATGTGCCAATACATAGCACAAATTACCCTACACTACGCCACACACACCTCCGACACCAGATCGCGACGCGCGTTTCCGACGCCTCTGTCCCGCGAACCAGCGCCGAGCGAACAATCGCGCGCACGCATCGCACGCAACGCATCGCGCACCACCCGTGCGCCCGCGTCTCGGTCGTCACCGACGCCCCCATCGCGCGCGGCGTCGCGATTGTGTGCGCGAATTTCGTGACCCGGACAACGCCAGTACTCTCCGACGTTTCCGAACGCGTCGTCGCGTCATGGTGCAAGGCGCGACAACGGCCGGGGGCGTGAACGGTGGCAAACCGCATCATTACGTCGCCGCGCCGTCTTCGGCGAATGAGCTCTACATTGTGATTCGCGCGCTCGGGGTGTCCTTGTCTGGACGCGTGGAGGCGACGGTGGAGAGCGAGCCGTTTGACGCGTTGGAGAGCGCGATTGGGTACTTGCAGAACGGCGGCGTCGCGCTCGGAGTTGGGATTTCGAATGGTGATGGTGGTGGTGCAGTTGGAGGTGGACGAGGAGGGAAGAAGTCGGGGGCGGGGTATGGGAGCGGGAGAGGGCGGGGACGTCCGAGCGCGGCGTTGGTGGAGCTGCGCAAGTCGCGCGGAGCGACGTATGAGTTACCGGTCGAGACGCAGGTGTGGCACGTGGCTGGAGTGTCACAGCGAGGGAATGCTGATGCGCGATTGATGGTGGTGCGATTGAATGATTTGAAGGGGAATTTGTCGGCGGGTGCGCTTCTTGGAGCGAATGGAGCGGCGCGCGTCGGCGTTGAAGGAGGCGCGGCGCCCGCCGGGGCGGTGACGAATGCGCGCAGTAACGGCGCGACGACATCCGCGGCGTTGCGTTCACAAGTTGCCGATGGATTACCTTTCGTCGATGCAAAGACGTTTGGCACGAGAGTGGATCCGTTTATGATTCGTCCAAACATATCCAAAGCCGCGTTTCGAGCGTTGCTGGTGCGCGCCATTGGCGAAAACTTGGCAGACGACAGAGAAATCTATCCAGTGCTGGACAAGGCTGACGTGCAGTTGCAAGTGGCGAACAGCGTACAATATCATGTGTTGGCCATTCGGGCGCCAGGACACGAACCGGGTGATTTCTACATGGCTGTCGATGATCAAGGGCGCGCGTACGTTCGCGCGGATCGAGCCAAGTCGGTGCAGACAAAACCCAAACACGGGTGCGCGTTTGAGCTGTTGTGCCAATTCCCTTCGCTCGTGCAACTCAAGACGTGCCGATGCATTTACCAAGAAGGAGTGTTATACGTTATCGTGTTCCCTCGCGTGGCGAAAGTGAGATCGTTACAGTTGTCCACGATGGATCCCTCTGTCGACGAACGTTCAGGGCAGCGGCAGGACACCATCGCCAACCTCGCCGTACTTGAGGCGAGCGGATTGAATGGTGCGCAAGGCAGCCGCGGCGAGAAGCGTAAATTGGAAGACTGGGAAAGCGACGATGACGAAGAACCGTCAAATAAGACGGCTAGCCTTGCGGTCGAATAAGTCAACTGACTCTTGTAAACGCATACTCTCACATTTTTGTTGTAATGACGCGTTGATGAATGAAAGTGCACTAATTATTATACGGCACGCCCTACTTGTCAGTCTCGTCTACTACACCTACCTCTTCATTGAGCGCGTCGAATACCATCTTTTCTTGCGACTGCACATCACGATCGATAGTGAATGTGATGCACGCTAATAAAATACCGCAAAGAAACCAAAAGCTAAAGGCTATGTTGAACGCGACGGTTCTACCGAAGCCGACGATTAAGCCAGCGACAAGCGCCGGGCCGCCACCTTTGCCGACGTCGTCTATTTGTGAGTAAACTGCAAACATACTACCACGAGTCTCTGGGGGATTCACGTTCAACAATATCGCACGAACATTTGGAGGGGTTATCGAGCATAGTACACCGCCTAAAAGGCACGTCAGGTACAATCCAACTCGTCCCGGGCCATAGTCGTTGACATTCAAATAGTAATACGCCGGGAGCGCGCCTAGCGCTGTCGTTAATCCTAGTAATAATGGGAGCTGTGACTTTTTCTTGTTATACATGCGCTGACCTACGACACCACCAATAATTGTACCTACGGCGGAACCCAAACCAAAAACAGTTATCGCCGCCGTGGCGGTTTGTACCTCCATGCCTTTTTGGACGTGTAAGTAGTCCACAAAGTACGAATTGAAAACTCCCCAAGGCACTGTGCCGGGCAAACCTTGCAAGAGCACCAATAAATTCGTACGAACAAATAATTGCTTTTTCACTTTGCTCCAGCTCATTTTGGCTGCGTACGATACAGGAGCCGCGTCTTCTTGCCTGGTCTCCGGAGCGACTGACGCTTCGCCTCCCACTTTGCTCGCACTCCGCTTCATAGTTCGTCTATGCACTTCCTCTTCTTGTGCGCCACGCTTAGGCTCGTCGACTACAGCATACATGAGTGCTGCGAGCGCTATCGCTGGCACCGACGTGATGATGAATGGTAACCGCCACCCATATGCCGGTCCAATCGTTCCCGCCACAACTTGTCCGAGCGCCACCCCAGCTCCAGTTGCAATCGTCAAAAAGCTCGCCACATAACTTCGTTCGTTGCTCGCAAACAAGTCTCCACACAATGAGAACAACAGTGGCAGACATCCACCGACGGCGATACCAGTCATCGCCCGCAACGCGAACAACTGCCAGTACGTCGTCACCCAATACGTCGCCAAGCAAGGCCCTTCACCAATCAGCGTCGTCCAGAAAAACAATCGCACTCGCTTAGTCTTATCGGCGTAATATCCTATTATCAACGATGCTGGCGAGCCGACGACGAAAAATGCGAGCTGGAGCCAACCGCCCAGGCGCACGTCTTTTTGCTCGTCGGATAAGTTGAACTCTTTGGCAATCGCGGTGAGGTTTGGACCAATAAGGTTTTGGTCAGCGTAAAGAAACATCGATGTGAGCGTGATTAACGCGACAGTGAAGTATCGTTTTCGTCTCGCGCGACGGTCTGCGGCTGTTAACGGCGACGTGCGCGCGGTGCGAGCGTCATCAACCAGAGTGGCAGAACCATCGGCATCTTGTTCCTCTGGGTGTTGCGCACCAGAAGGCATCGGACTTGCACCACGCAACAGCGCCTGCGTGAGTGGAGAGTGTTCTAGAGTGTCAGATTCACCGTCACTTGACGCTGGTACGTTGTCGGAACTCGCATGCATCGAAGTGAGGAGTACGTGCGTGTGTGGCGAGCGTCATTAAAGGCGCCCTTTGTAGTATCAAAGATAGATTTAGCATGTTAAAACTGGTTATTAGAGCGGGTCATTCATTAAAAGTTCAACTGCGTGTTTCTACGTTCAACGGCGCTTTTTGGTAGGTGGCGGAGATGATTTCCCTTGGAGCTTGGCGATTGTTTCTTTGAGCATGGCGTTTTCCTTGCGAAGGCGCGCATTTTCATCCTCCACAATCTTCATCGCACTGAGCCGCTTCTCACGGCTTCTTGCAGCGGATTCGCGGTTTCTGAACAATCTCTCTTGCATGCGTAATTGCTTTTCTTCCTCAGATTCCGGCACAGCGTCTTTCGGACGACGTCCCATGCGTTTGGGAGGGAGCGCCGGTCGCGTCACAGGCGTGGGAATATTACTACGCTTTTTCAGCTTCACAGGCGCGTAAGACACCCCAGGCATGGGATCTGCAACCTGAAGATTACCGTCGCGACTTTCTCCCGCCGATTTTGCGTTGCCACTACTCGTCGCCCTGCCTCCTCTCGTCCGTTTCGTTCCCCGGTCAGCATCCAGCTCAACCTCTGGCGCCGCCATGGCGCTCAACAACTGACTAAATTTCATCGTCCCAAGCGATGGTAAGCCCACTATCGACACACTATTATCGTTATTACCATTCGCATTCGTCGTGGCATTCCTCGTCGCGCCATTCACCTTCCCTTTACCCCCATTCGCGGCGCCCTGTTGGTGTTGCTTATTCTGGATGTCCCGCCACACATCCTCCAACGTCACGCCGCCCGCATCGCTCGGCAACGCATCGAACACCGCTGGATCAATCGCACTATGCATGCGCTTCATCGCCGTCGTTAATTCACCCAATGTCCCCACAGGCGCCGCCGCAGTCGCCCCGCGAGACGGTTTAGTTGTTGCGTGCGCCGGAGCGCCGTCATTCTGCGTCAAATCATCAATCGTCGCGTCGATCGTCGCCGTCGACGGCGACGTGAGCGCGCGAAGTGTATCAGACGCCCATCGCGCGAGCGAATCGTCCCGTGCGAGCGACATTCGCGCGCGTCGGCGGCGTTGAATGGCGTCGGAAGGCGAATGCGAGTTGCACACCCGTAGGGTGCCGTGTCATGTTTGTGCCACGTGGCAACATTGGTGGCGCGGCGCGCGCTATTTTTGGCGCGCTCGCGCGGCATTGCGCGCCGACGCGCGCGCGCGCTGGCGACGATAACGCGCGACGTTGTGCGCAAAATAATTATTACGCCCGAACGATGCGCGCGCGGTGGAGTTCGTCGTCGTCTGCGTCGTGTGGTGATGGTGGTGACGGTTCGTGTGCTCTTGCGTTGGAGGAGGTGGAGCGGCGCATCGGTCGGTTGATGCGGACGGTGCGCGCACTAGAGGCGCGGAAGGTGGCGCTCGAGCGCGATGCGAGTGAAGATGATGTCAGTTTCGCGCGGTGTGCGGCGGAGAGTGAGCGGGCGAGGGCGGAGATGAGCGCGAGGAAGGCGCGGGAAGCGCGGGAGGCGTTGACAGACGCGAGGCGGGCGGCGCGCGAGACGCGCGAGGAGGCTACGCGAATGGCGTGTGAGAAACTCGCACCGATGATTGCATCGGCACGTGAGGAATGCGAGATTTTGAAGGAGGAGATTGAGAGCGGTGCGCGACGAGCTCGGGCGCTCGGGGAGAGTCGAGAGGCGAGCGCGCGACGGGCGCGCGAGGTTGAAGACGCGTGCGACGGCTTGCGCAAAGTCTTAAGCGGGGAGAATGAAAGAGCGAGTGCGTGCAAGTCGGCGCCGAGTACAATTCGCGGTGCAAAGGATGCAGTGTTCGAGGTGCTCTGTCGTGCTCGGATTGATGCCGAGGCAATGGACACCACTGCCAAAGCGCTAAGGCGTGCTGAGAATGACGCCGCACAATCCATGATTCAAGGCGAAAGGGAATTGTTAGAAATACGTTCAATAAATGCTCGTTTTGACGAGCAAATAGGCACCACTAATCAAGGATTGAATGATATCGAGGCACTCGTAGAAAGTGAGTCAATGTCGCGAGACGCGATTGCTGCCGAAGGTGTACGGCACGAGCTCAATCGTCGAGCGTGCGAAAAAAGTCTATCACGCTCAAAGCAACTCGTCATTCGTGATACTCGCACCAACGCGCAGTTGACATATAAAATAAATCAAGCGTTGACACATGAGCGTGCAATTGCGGAATCGGTTGATGAACTCAGGGAGATGAAATTGGTGCTCAATCTCGAGCTCGAGACAAGCGCCGCCGATACGAAGCACGTCATTGAAGACCAGCGCGTTCTGACGCTCGACGTGAATACTCGACGAGAGGAATGCAAAGCCGAGCTTACGAAGGGTGATTTATTAGCGCACACAGTGAATGTGACCCTTCGAGGTGAAATTGGCGATTTAGAAGAAGATGTTGCGGGCGCTCGACGAGAAGAAGCTGCGCGAAATCGCATCCAAAAGTGTGTTATTGATAAAGTAGCGCGCGCCACAAAACGACAACACATCGTTCAGCACAGTATAGATTCATTATCACAACTGATAAAAATCAGAGATAGAGAAATCTACGATCTCAAGTCATGCGTTGAAGACGCGCGGACGCGGCGGGCACATTTTGAACAATTGACGGCGCTCGCAAAGACGCAACGCGACGCCTTTGCTACGGTAGCGAGGAAGACAGTCGCTCTCGCACACGCACTGAGATTCAAAAACAAAGATTTAGAGTCGCAAAAAGGCACGTTTGAGCGAGATATGCGTGAGAAGGATGTCCTGGTATCAAAAGTGCGTGCGGAGACCGAATTGCTCCAGCGCGCTCGGGACGCTCGACGAGCGCAGAGCGATGATCTCGCCCAAGTCGTTATCCGAGCGCAAGCGGACGTCGATATTGGAGAAACTGAAATAAACAAACTAAAAGACGCACTCAAGAGCGGTAAAATTGAGCAAGAACGGTTATATGTTCAGGCAAAATCTTTGGTGAAATCACGTCAAGCTGTGGCGCTTGAGCTGTTGGATCGAAATGCAGAGCTTTGTCAATTATGTGATCGCGTGGCGACATCTGAGCATGTCAGTCGTCAGTGTGAAGAAGAACTTGCATCTCGAGTACATGAGTGCGAAACGCTGCGTCGAAGCGTTCATGATATCGAACGTTCGCTGGTCATAGCGCGCCGGCGCGCCGCGCTTATACCTGAATATGAAGCTGAAATTGCAAGCAAGAGTGCGACGCTGCATGAAATGCAGACATCCGCTGAAAATCTGAGCAAAAGATTAGAGGATCCTAATGAACACGTGCGCTGGCGACTCGTTCACGGTCCCAAAGGCGCAGAAGATCAAATAGATGTCGCTTCAGTGAACGATAAATTGGCAAGCATCGGCGTTCGACTCGAAGACAAGGAGCGCGAGCTCGCACGGCAACGCCTTAAGTGTCGCGAAATAGAAGAAGAGACGGCAAGAATTCAAGTTCACGTGAATGAAAATGCAGATAGTGCACTAGAGACGACGTCGGCGTTGAATCGCGCGAAATCAAAGCTCAGCGCCATGGAACGTGCGTTGTTAGCCGTCGTTTCAGAGCTCACCATGTATCGCGCGCTTACGGCTACGTTGGCGAACGAAAAGTCTCGAAACATCGCCAAGGTCGACGCACTGCGGCTGCACATAGAAACTCAAGACGCATCGCCGCCAGTGGTTGTGTCATCTAGAATGGTGTAACTATCATGTTTGTACAAGGTCTACGTGTGTCTTCTATAAAAGCGTCTCGACAGCGTCACGACGCGACAATCCCGAGAAACACCAATACTCCGGCAATGGCCGCGTACTTGAGCGTTGTAAAAATCAGCGCCCATGTAATCGACACGAGCTTGATCGATACCGACCCAAACCATAGGGCGATAAAACCAACCAACACCCCAACCGCCACGCCCTCCGCAGTGAGCTTTTCCCCACCCGGGAGCTCCTTCGTGGGCATACTAAACACATTTGTCTGCGCCTTGTAGCGTTGTTGGTACTTGAATTGATCTAAAAACCACGCCGCCTCGGACATCTGCACATCTTTTTTGCTCTTCTTCTTCCCGCGCGCGACGACGAGTTGACGTTGTAGCGGCTGCGAGGATGGCCGTCGCTCGCCGCTCGCGCGACGAGACTGTGCGCTCGCAGGCGCGCTCGACTGCGCGTGTGGCGCGAGCAGGCGCGACAAAGTGCACGCGTACATCTCGTGTATGCAGTCGCTGTGACTCCACGGGCGGAAGTCGCGTCGCGGACTGATGGTGCATGGTGCTGAGGGTTACGAAAAAAGTTTGGCTACAACAAATACGGACTCTTACAATCCAATCAACTAGCTAATAAAGACTCATTCGTGCGCGACGTAGGTGTAGACTTCACCAGGACGTCCAAAACCTAGCGGCAGCTTGTTCGCTCGTATGCCCACGTACTCGTCGTTGGCCCATTTTTCGCACAGCTCGTGCAGCTGCCATGCATGTGACCCCTGTTCGATGTGTGGATTGTCCAAAAACTCCTCCATCGTCGCCCACTTCGCTTTGGCGATCTCTTGCGGTTGGATAGTAATCTCTCGTGAAGCACCATCCTTCACGACCAGGCCGACGCAGAAAAACATGTCAGATTTACCAAAAGCGCCGACATGCGCGTGACGGCAGCCGATAACCGTGTCAAACTCCGTGTCGATCCCAGTTTCCTCCATCACCTCCCGCATCGCCGCAATCGGCACATCTTCCCCCGCCTCTAATAACCCAGTAGGCATCTTCCACAAGTCCCGATTCGCCGCTGGCCCGCGTAACTCCTGCACTAAAAGAACCCGACGCGTCTCTTTATCCAGCACAAACGCGCCCACGCCCACTTGATGCGATGCATTCGCCGGTATCGTCGACGCCTCATCCTCCGGTAACCACTTCGTCAGCATCACATATTCCTTCTCCGCGTGATGAAACACAAACCCGCGCGATGTCGCCACCGGCACGTGCGCCGCGCGCTCGAGCGCAACCTTCAACCACACGCCTCGCGTCCCGCGCGCGCGCCACGCCTCCACCGACCCATCCAACGCGCGCGCGAACGCCACGGGATCGCCCCCGAGCAACTCCTCCGCATCAAACATCGCATCATCCACGATGACTCCACCGTATCTATCCTCCACGAACGGCAGCACCATCGTCGTCGTTGTCGTCGACGACGTCTCGCTCGCGCTGGCGCGGCGCACGATTGTGGCGCTTCTCGCCCGACCGCCACGCTCGTCCACGCGCCCCGCTGCGCGCGCCGCGCGCTCGCCCCGCACACCCGCGGTCGTGCGCGCGATTTCCGAGCACACGCGCGCGACGAACGAGCCCCGGGCGACGCGCATGCGACGCGCAGAGTGACGCGAGACGACGCCCACCACGGCGTCGGGGCGCAGGTGTGGACCCACACAACGACCAATCGTGACCCAACGCGTGCATACTCAACCGCGTGGTGTGCCATATACATGCACAAAACAAGGCACCATGGTCGTTGCGGCGACACGCGTGCCACACAGAGAGTTGTGTATATGCATACTATGAGTTTGGTCGTCACGGTGCCTGGTTTATCGGTCGGATCGGGGGGAAAACTCGGACACTCGGCACCTCACGATGGCGATGCAGATTCAAATCGCATCGACAGCCGGACGCGCGTCTCGCGGCATTCGACGGCGCACGCGACCGCGATGGCGCCCGCACTGACGCCGCGTTCGATCCCGCACATATTCGACAACCCCAACGACCCGTCGTTTTCGCCCATCGTGCAAGTGTTCGACATCAAGCCCCTGGCGGCGAAGACGGGCGAGCGGCGGTTTCGAATCCTGTGCAGCGATGGCGATCACGCCGCGCAAGGGTTGCTTTCGACGTCGATGAACGAGCTCGTGGACGCTGGACGAGTGAATAAATTTACGATTATGAAGTTGAAGGAGTATACGGTGCAGGAGGTGTCGAAAAAAATGTGCGTGAGGGGGTTTTGGATGCGATGTCGCGTTTGTGGGCACCGCGAGGGCGGCGTCTCGGAGGGTGCGAGTGGTGGTTTTTGACGCGCGAATGTCGCGCGTCACGCGCGCGCGAGAGGTCGAGAGCGATTGTGAGTTTATTGTTTATGCATTCGTGTGTGACTGACGGTTCGGCGTCGTTCGCGTTGCGTCGTTTACAGGGTTTTGATTGTCATGGATGTGGATGTGTTGGATCAGGCGTCGGGCGTCGTCGGGCAGCCGCGTCAGTACAAACATGAGCCGGAGCCGCAGCAGCAAGGGTCGATGGTGGTGCAGCAGCCGTTTGCTCCGGTGCAGCGCAATGCATACGGTGCGAATGCGGGCATGGGCGGCGGGTACGGAGACCAACCGCAGCAGCAGCAGCAGCAGCAGCAGCAGTATTCAACGTCGGCGAGCGTCGCGCCACCGGTGCAACAGTACGGCGGCGCGCAGCAAGCTGGATACGGCGGCGCGCAGCAGGGCGGATACGGCGGCGCGCAGCAAGGCGGGTATGGCGGGCAACCACAGCAGCAATATCGTCAGCAAGGTGGCCCAACCGCGCGTAATGAA
>Ga0181552_10002247_pt1 | contig 14200 bp, 10 predicted proteins | sample 011ome_18_FD_130583 | JGI IMG/M metagenome (GOLD analysis project Ga0181552, IMG submission 130583) | Coastal salt marsh microbial communities from the Groves Creek Marsh, Skidaway Island, Georgia - 011501BT metaG (megahit assembly) | ecosystem: Environmental > Aquatic > Marine > Intertidal...
TGATGTTTAATCGACCACCGCGCACCATGGCGAGTTCGAGTTGCTCGAGCAATAAATCATTCACCAACCGCCGCTTGGCTTTATTCTCGCCGCGCCAGGGATCCGGAAAATACACGCAGCACTCGTCCACGCTCGCGGGTTGAATGAAATCACGCAACATCCACAGTCCATCCATGCTCACCACGCGCACGTTGGTTAAGTTTTCCTGCGCAATCAAATTCAAAGCCGTCGCGACGCCTGGCTTGTGTACTTCGACGCCCAAATACATAAAGTCCGGCCTCGTTCTCGCGCTCGCCACCATGCTCTCGCCCAGCCCGAACCCAAGCTCGAGCACAAATTTTCTTCTACAACTTTCGCTTCCCGCGATAGCGTCTCCGTCTATGTCGCCGTATACGTCGCGCGCGTCTAACCTCGCGTCTCCGAAACGAAACTCGAGTCCAAAATCACGCCAATACTCTCTGAGCGCGCGCTTCTGTCCCGCACTCAGCCTCGGACGTTGTTTAATAAATGTCCTATGCCATGGCTTATCGAGCGCTCGTCCAGTCGTGCGCACGAACGACGCCTGAGATGCCTGAGACGACGACGACGACGCCGCCAGTGGGTCCACGATGCGCTCACCACTCATCGTCGTTTACGTCGGCGCCGTTGATGCGACGCGCACCACCGTCGCGCGCTCTGCGTCGCACGATGCGCGTGTTATGCATTCACCGCGTCACCGCCGTCGTCGTCGTTGACGCGGCGCCCGAGAATGACGACGACGCCACACAACGCGACGCCGAAAGCAACGAATTCGATTCGGTTCAACCATGCCGTCGTTCGACGACGCCTACGGCGACGGCGGCGGCGACTACAACGACGCGAGACGCGCGCGCGTCGTCACCGCCGCGCTGCGTCAACGCAAAGCGGAGATGGCGCGCATCGAACGCGTGCGCGCGCGCGCGGGCGCAGAGGCGTTTGAATCGGCGCTGCGCGAGGCGAGAGAGGAATTCATGGCGCAATTGCGTGCGAGATACGACGCGCGACGCGCGATGGCGGCGCGAGATGCATCACACGCACATCACGCGCGCGTTGGTGGCGGGTCCGGGGACGACGAGGCGACGACGAGCGCCGCGAGTAGGGGAGCTGTGAAGGTTGGTTCGGACGCGGCGTTCGCGTTGGGATCCGTCCTCGACGACGTTCGACGACGACAGTCGCCAGAGATGATGACGAGTCCATCATCGACACCATCGCATGCGCGACACGTGTCGCCGCTGCCGCGGTCGAAAATGTCATCGATGCCGAAGACGCCGAAAACGTTGACGCCGGCGCGCTCCACCGAGTCTGAGCTGTATTCGCGCTCCGTCGACCGAGCGTACGTCGACCGCGCCGCGTACGTATCCGCGCACCACCACCACGGACGCCATCACACATCGACTGGAGTTTCAGATGTATCACCATCACCGACGCACCGTCGTTCCCCACGCGGACGCGCGGACGCTGGCGCGTTTCGCGCTCGAGCTCAATCCCAAGCCGAAGCCGACGAGCGCGACTTACTCGCCAGCGTCGCCGACATGGTTCGTCGCGCCGAATCCCTGCGCGCCCAACTCTCGCCCTCGCGGTTCAATTAGATTAAGTAGTCTCGTAGCATTTAGCACCACAAACATGTAGCATTAGTCTGCGCGCGCGCTCCAGCTGTCGCTTGAAAATTTAAAAAATTCAAAAAAAAAAACACTCACCGTCACTCGTCGACGGACGGCGACGCGCGGTGGACCATGGATGATGATATCGACGTCGATGCGTTGATCGATGAAGACGTCGGGTACGACGACGTCGTCGACGACTACTACAACGCGCCCATCAACGACGCCGCCGACGACGTTGAAGGGACTGGAACGATCGGGACTGGGACTGGGACACCACGAGGTGCTGCCGGTCACGACGAGGATGAGGGGATGATGTTCCCGGACGACGACGACGAGGACGAGAAGGATGATGGTGTGTATGATACGCGACGCATGGGCGTTGGTGTTGGTGCGACGATGATGAAAGAAGGACGAGAGCAGCACGACGCCGACGGGGAGAATGACGGCGGTCGCGGTTTGAACGCGCTCGACGATGATACGGCATCGACTCGTGCACAGAAACGATCGAAATCGACGCATGGTGATGGGGATGATAATATTATTAGTGGTAGTGGGTTTGACTTTGAAACCGCGGCGAAGGAGACGGCGATGCGATTGGCTCGAGGGGCGATGGCGGAGTTGACGTCAAACGCTCGAGACGACGCTCCGGTGAAAGACGCTGCGGATATTGACGGTGACGTGCAAGCGATCACGCTGAACGATGGTATGCGGATTTATGTTAAGAAGGAGGCGTTTGATGTGCCTTTAGTGCCCATGGATGTGGTGTTGAGAAGAGCGACGAGCGGGGAGCCGTTGTTGTCGCGTTCGATTGACGACATGCTTGACGCGTATGAAAAGGAGCGGTATCAGCGGGCATTGGAAGCGGCGCAGGCGGTAGAGAACGGAGAAAACGTCGAGAATTTGGACAGTGATATAGTTATGACTGATGTAGAACGCACGAGAGGTGAGATTATGGCGGATGGCATCCGGAAAAAGCTTGGCGGTATGCTTTGGGCAGAGCGACACGCGCCGAAATCTTTTGTCGACTTGTTGAGCCCCGAGCAAACCAATAGGGAGGTGTTGCACTGGCTTAAGGGTTGGGACAAGGTAGTATTCAACAAAGATCCTCCGCCTGCGACGATGAAGAAATTTTACTCGGATAGATATGCCGAAAAGACTGGGTACAAGGGCAAGCGACACGAGCACAACGAAACGCACGTCGCGCTCGACGCGTTGAAGCGACCAAAGGAGAAAATTTTATTACTTTCTGGTCCTCCTGGTTCGGGAAAGACAACATTGGCGCACGTCGTGGCCAAGCACTGTGGATACCAACCGATTGAAATTAACGCTTCGGATGATCGAAGCGCATCGACGCTCAAGGTGAAGCTCGCCGACGCCTTGTACACACAGAGCGTGTTTGGAAAGAAGAAGCCGACGTGTGTGATTCTCGACGAAATTGATGGCTCTCATAACGGTGGTGATGGTAAAGGTGCGGTTTGGATGCTCCTTAACATGACGAAGGATTCAAAGTTCCGCGCGCCGCTCATGAGACCGGTGATTGCAATCTGTAATGATTTGTACGCCACCGCGTTGAAGCCATTACGCAATGTCGCAAAGGTGTTTCGCATGAAGCAGCCGCCCACGAATCAAATCACAGCCAGAGTGCGCGATGTATGCGTGAAGGAAAAAGTGGATGCCGAACCGCGTGCAATCGCTTTGATTGTCGATCGCGTCGATCACGACATTCGCGCGGCGTTGAATGCTGTGCAATTAATTGCAAAGACGAGTTCAAAGGTTACGCTGCGCGACGTTGTCTTTTCAAGAGGCGGCGAGAAGGATTCAAAATCGCCCGCGTGGACGATGTGGCAAGATTTACTTCGAGGACGCCATACGTTTCCACGAGCACGCATCGAGGGTGGTGCTCGCAAAACGCACTTGGATAAAATGCGCGATCGACTCGAGACGTTTGGCGACAACGACTCGGTGTTTGACGGATTGTTTGAAAATGTTCCACACGTTGGGTTTCAAGATGGAACAATGTATCGCATGATGAATGCCATCGACTCCGTGCTCGATGGCGTGATGTTTCAGTATAAATCATTTGCCACTGGAGAAAATAGTTTACGAAACTACGCCACCGAGTGTGCGCTTGCCGTGCACTCGTGCGCCACGCATGCCGGTGTGTTGACGGATGCCATGCAATGGCCCAAGACTGGACGCGCAATTAAAGAGAAGAACTCTCGCATGGATATCCTGAATTCGCGTCGCGATGCCGTGGATTTAGCCATTCGACACGTGTCTATTGATCGCGACGTCATGGAAACATTGCCGTTTCTCAACACGTTGATTGCCCCTGAGCTCCGTTCCGTGGCGGCGACATTTATGAATGAGGATGAAAAGCAAACGCTCAAATCCACGGTGGCGTTGATGCGCGAGCAAGGGTTGAATTACAAGCCCGCGGCGACTAAATATGGCGAACAATCGTGGCGCGCGGCGGCGAGTGCATTAGTGCTAGAACCACCGATTGATGACTTTACAAAGTTTGGCGGCGGCGTCGAGGCGTTGCGACCCGACGAACGCTTGACGTGGAAGGAGCGGCGCGAACGGGAACGCGAACACGCCGAGTCACCATCGTCGACTGCGGTCAAGCACACCGTGTTAGTCCATCGTCGTCCAGTAAACAATAGTTTGCGCACGATTATCGCAAACGAACTCGTCACTGACGCGGAAAGACGCTCTGGTGCCGCCTCCGCGCAGGCATCCGCAAACGCTAAATTACAACGCGCCGAACAAAAGGCGCGCGTCGCGCTCGGCGTCCAAGGCGGCAACAAACATCGCCTCGCGAACGCTGCCAAGTCCAATCCCGCGCAACATACGATGCAATTCAAGTACAACGAGGGATACACCACTGGTGTTCGTCGTACGGTATTGATGCGTGATTTATTCCCTCAGCTCACGCCGTCGTCCAACGCCGCGCGTTGAACGTCATCGAGTGACATCATAGACTCATAAACAAACAAACACACGTGTAAAACTACATACATATGACGACGACGCCGATAAAACGCTCGTAGAAAAAATCCACCCTCATCCCACGTATGCCTCGTCGACAGCCGACAGGCGTTCGCGCCATTCGCGCGCGCGAAAGAGGAAAAAGTGTTCACTGGATAACGCCGCGCCGCACTTGAAGCCGCGCGCACGCACGCCTTTCGAACCTTCTCTACCCCTGTCGACGGCGCGATGACGAGCGCGACGACGTCCATCGCACTCGGTGGCATCGCGCTCCACCGCGCGCATCGCCAGCACGGACGCGCCGTCGGTCGCGCCGTCGGTCGACGTCACCTCACGACCACTACCGCAGCCGCGGCTTCGGAGCGTATAAATGTCGAACGCGCGCGCGGAGGGGACTATAACGCCGCGGCGGCGACGTTCGTGAAGGGGTTTTTCTTCGATGGCGCGAGTGATGCCGAGAACGAGGCGGAGTTTCGTTCGTTGACGCGTGCGCAGACGAGCGACTTGAAGAAGAGGTACGACGCCAGCGGTCGGGACGGGAGCGCGTTGTTGGTGATACGCGATAATGGGAGTGGTTCGAGTAAGATATTAGCGTGTGGAGGCGTGGAAGTGCGTTCGTACGTTGGGGCTACGGATTATGAGACATATGTAAAGCAAGGACGAGGAGGGATGGATGTGGAATTGAACGTCGTCGAGCGACCCGTGGTGGCGAATTTGGCGACTGCGCCAGAGGCGAGAAGGAAAGGGTACGGTAAGGCAATCATGCGTGCGTTGGAGGAAGTGTGCTTAGAAAATGGATACGATGAATGCGTGCTTGTGGTGGATGCGTCGAATAAGCGCGCGCAGGCGTTGTATAAAAAGTTGGGATATAAAGTCATTGGGGGCGACAAAAAGGCAGCGGCGTTGAAAGTCGTCAACGGACGCGCGAGAGAAACGACGACCAAAACGTTGGTGATGCGTAAAAACTTGACAAATGGTTTGGAAAACATAGATGTTACGAGTATTGGTGCGATAGTAGCCGTATTAGCGGCATTAGCGGCGCAGAAGGATGCGATCTTAGATGCGCTGCCACCTTAATAAAGACGTGCATGAAACATGATATCAATAAATATATTTCCACGCCCACGCTATAGATGTTTCCGCGCGAAGGTTTCTACTAGACTCTTCGTGTGCCTTTGTTCTCCTCCCAAGACGCACGTCTTCTTCTCTTTCTTTTTTTTTGGTCTATTTAGTAAACGAACGTCGTTTCTCTTCAACGCGAGTTTCTCGCCATCTCCTCCTTGGCGCGTTGGAAATCTTGAAGTGTTCGAAACTTGGTATCAAGCAGGGTCTTAATATCGTCACGAATCGCAGGACGGTCAATACCACGGAAGTAATAATGGAACGCCCAGAATTTCTCGAGTCCATAGAGTGAGCCAGACTTGTAGTCGAGCATTGTGAACTCTTCAAAATCGCGATAGACGGCGCTTCGAAATCGCTTTTCCAAGCCGTAGCTATAGAATCGGAACAAGCATTGCAAACCATAGTGATAGTTATGGCGCGCGTCTTCTTCCGCTAAACGGCAAAACTCCTTGTACATTTTTGCGTTGAACGTGCCTCTCAAAAAGTAACTCCAAAATCTGAATAATGTGTTCATCTCCTCGCTGTTACCGCATCCCAAGCGCTTGCGCTCGTCGATTGCGCGTTGGTGAAACGCTTTATATTTTTGTTGCTTGAACCCGTTGTCTTCGAGCAAAGTATGCGATGGGTGCTGGAACGCAGGTATATCGCGTGGAGAAGCGTCGACATGCGAACGGCGCGCCATGCGTTGGGAGGGAGATGCGCCAAACGCCGCATCAGAGCCAACCGAGGATCCGGCGCCCGTGTGCCAGTTAAATTCACCTTCCGTGGGCGTAGTACCGAGCAACCAACCGACGTCGTTACCACCGAGCGCGCCCTCGCCCTTGGGCACAGAGGATGGGAAAAAATGTGTACGTTCGCGCCACGAACCAGATTGCGCCGCCGCCGATGACATTCCCGCACCGCGGTCGCGCCAGCTTCCAGACGATGCTCCACCTTGCGACCCCACACCCGATGGTTGTTTTCGCCCCTTCAAGTCTTTTTGATAAAACGCCAGCCCATCGTTAATGACGGTGGCGACGTCTGTGTTTGCTCCAGATGGCGGTCGTCCGCCTCGATTTTGTCCGCCGCCGCCTCGGCCTGGGCGCTGCGATACAATCATTAAACGACTCACGTCGATATCCGTCATGTCGTCTTCTTCGTAATCGTCATCGTCGTCATCGTCGTCATCGTCGTCATCTTCATCCTCGTCCTCGCCAAAATCCTCATCCATTTCAAACATTTCATCTTCATCCTTCTTTAGCTTGGACTTTGAGCTCTTCTTCTCGGTAGACTTGGGCATCGAAGCCGCCGCCGGGGCGGCGTCCACTGAAGCCTTGGACATTTTGTCGGTAATTTCATTCTGCGCCGCCGCACGCGCCGTTGCATCGGCATCCATAAGCCAAGATTTCCAATCACCCATCTTACGAATTTTGTCTTTCTCTTGGCTAATTTCCACCGTCGTCGACCCTACGAGCGCCTCGTACACCATCGCCGGCTCTGGGGTCATCATACGAATGCGATTAAAACTCGCGATGACAGATAATGAAATCCATCCTTCCACGGGATCCATCTTTGACCGCAAGAATAAATCTTTGCACAAATTTTCCACGCTAAAGTAATACTCGACTTGCTGTTTCACCGCGGCGAGAATTTGTTCGCGTTGGGGCATTTGACTCGCCTGCGCGTTGTGTTGCATCGCCGCCACGTGTTGGGGTTGGTAGTACATGTGGGCGCCTCCGCCTCCGCTTCCTCCGCCGCGCGCCATGTAAAATCCGGTGTCGTACGGTGCGTGCTGCGCAAAGTGACTGGCGTTGTGTCCGCTACCGTCGCCATTGTTGTAGTTGTTTTTATTCCCTCCGCCTCGACCAGCACCGCGCCCAGGACGACCTTCGCCGTACGCGTACGCACGACCGCTTTGTGGCTGTTGATTATTATTTCGTCCCCACGCGGCATTGTTGTGCCCTTGACCGCCTCGCCCGCCGGCGCCTCCGCCTCGCCCGCCGCCTCGCCCGCCACCTTGCCCACCGCGCCCGCCACCTCGACCGGCATTGGATCTGTTATCGCCGCTTCCCTGACCACTCTTAGCGCCTTGACCACCCTTCTTCTTACCACCACCGCCCGAGGCGTTGGCGTTCGCCCCAGTGGATGCGGGCACAAACTCGGGCTTCAAGTCGGGATTCTTCGCGTCGCCGAGCGTGGGCCACGTCACGGGTTTCACCGCCGCCAACGCCGCCACCGTGCCCGTCGCTTTATCACCATTGCCACTATCCGACGCACCACCATCTTGAACGCCACTACCACCACTCGGCTTGCCCCACGCGGGCTTATCGAACGCCGCAGTCGTCCCAGTCGTCCCAGTCGGCGTCTGTTGCCTACCCGAACCCGAACCCACCGACGCGGCGTTCTCGTGACCACCGCCACCACCACCACCACCACCACCACCCATCACCGTCGCATTCACCACACCTCCTCCATCCGAATGATTCCCGCCAACGTATCCTCCACCATCCTCGCTCGACCCCGCGCCCGCGCCTCCGGCGACAACCTTGGCCCACGCCGACATGACGTCCCGCCCGACGCGCCCAGAGCCCAGACACACACCTATATATATATCAACACGATGTCCCGTCCTATAGCGTTAGACACACTACACACACACGTGACCACCGCGCACGTGACGATACACTCCAGTCAGTACGACGGCACACGCGACGGACGGCACACGCGACGCGACGCGCGACGGGCGACGAAAACGCTGCAAAACCCTGTAGCAGTCATCTCATCGATGCATTCCTCCGCACCACGCGCGCGGCGACGACCGCCCCTCACCGCCGCGCGTACTTTTACGCGCACACGAATTCCATCGCGCGTACTCCGCGCACGCCTCACGCGCACGCCGCACAGCGCACGCCGTGCGAATCGCGAATCGCGTTCGACGGATGAACGCCCGCTGACGCGACATCTCGCGACGGCTCGCTGTCGTCGTCGCGTCGCGTCGTCGAAGGCGTCGTCGCCCGGCGCGGCGTGCGCGGATGCGCGAGACGTGGGAAAAAAATCATCGCGCGCGCACGCGGTCGCGGCGTACGTACGTACCTCCGTCGTCGTCGTCGACGTCGTCGAGCAGGGCACGTCGCGCGTCGCGGTCAGGCGTCGAGGCGCGACAGCGACGACGCGCTATATAGAGAGGGGGATGGCTATACCGTATATTATGTTGGAGTTTTACCTATATATAGACGTAGATGGTGGGCATGATGGGTGTCATGGTTTTGTGTTATATAAGACTATGTGGGCTATACTATGATTGGACCCTGCGGGTCGGCGTCGGCGTCGGCGTCGTCGGCGTCGACGTCGACGCGTCGTCGGCGTCTGGGCCTCGCGGCGCCTCGCGGTGGAGGCATGGATGACGACGATGAGGATGGTTGTTGTGAACGCATGACACGTTTTGTGACACCAGCACGCGCGGTGGTGCTGGTGGAGGCGACGCGTCTGACGGCGCGAGGCGCGGGGTCGCGTCGTCGCGAGGAGGAGGCGTCGTCGTTTTCGTTTTCGTCTTTGTCGTCAGTCATCATGCCGTACCCGCTCGCGGCGAGCGTGGTTGGTTTTGATGACGATGACGATGATGATCGTTGTTGTTGTCGCTGTGGCGGCGAAACACTCGATGCCGTGGGCTTTGTCCCGATGACGTCGCGGTAGTCGCGAATGTCGCTCCTCGATTTCAGTCGAGGCGCGCCCAAATCTATCATTGGTTTCACTGGCGGCGCGAAATCGTCCAATGGTGGAGTGTTCTGACCGGTAGGCATCGTCGCGGCGTCACTGGCGGGGTCGACGGTGGCATCCGTCGCCGCTGACACGTTTTCAATAATCAACCGAGTGCCTTCGCGACGCGTCGTGACATTCTCCGCGCCTTCGCCTTCGGAGCGTCCCATCAAGCCCACCATACCGCTATCGGACAAGTCTTCGTCTTTAGGCGAGACATCGATTAATGACAACCCGGCTTGCGAGTACAATACGTTGGCTAAGTACCCAGTGCGTCGGTTGAGCTTGCTCTGCTCGGCCCATTCGTACCACACGACGTTAATCACCGTCCACCCGCACGACTCCAAGTGCCGCCGCCGCAACGCGTCGGAGCCCAAACGTCGCATGGGCTTGTTTCTGGCAAAGTGCGATGGACCATCCACTTCAATGGCGACTTTTCGATTCTTGAGCACGATGTCGAGCGAGAACAATCCGTCTTCGGTGACAAACTCAAGTTGGTGCGGCACGCCCATTTCGTTCAATGACTCGCTCACCTCGCGATGCATGCTGGAGATGACGACTTTGCTGCAACTTAATTCTTTCCACGCCCGTTCAGCGCGCTCACGCGTGCTGGGGTTGGTGAAAAACGATCCAAACGTGCTGAATCGCTCAAATGTCAACGTGGCGATGAAGAATTGCGTCAAGTCAATCTTGTACGTAAACTTGTTGTCGATTTCAGTCATTCGTTCACGAAACATGTCCACGACGTAAGGCTCGGGCCAATGTTCGAGAACGGAGAAAGCCCATAACGTGTTGGACAACCCTTGGGAGGTAAATCCTGGCAGTCGTTTCGCGCACGCGTTGGAAAATTCGTGCATCACCTCTGGCCCGGGATTGATGCCCAACGTCGCCCACGACCACACAGTGTTGCTCAATCCTTGCTCGGTGTAGCCGTCATTTCTCACTTCTCCGAGCGAGCGCGTGGTGATACTTTGCAACACGTCGTCGTCGGGAATGTAGGATAAATTCGCCAGTGACCAGAGAATGTTGCTCAAACTCTGTGACGTGACAGGTTCGTCCTCCATGTCGTAGTAGTGCTTGCTCGCGCGCAAGATGTGCTGCATGACTTCTTCGCGAGGAAGATAGTCAAAGTTTGCAAACGCCCACAACGTGTTTGAAATAATAGTCAGGTTGAAATCTTCCACTGCCGTCTTGAGTAACAACTCGCTCACTTTGTTCAAGACTTCTACTCCTGGGTTGAATCGCAAGTTTCCATACGACCACAACAAGTTGCTCGATTCGCCGGGACTCATATCGTCGACAAAAAGCAACCAACTCTCGGTGACGACTTCAAGCATGCGAAGTGACGGGGTAAAATCGAGCGTGGCGAATCCCCACAGCGTGTTCGCCAAACCTTGAGCGATAAAGGAAGACACCTTGCGTTCGACGTACATGACCATTGTTCGCAACAAATCATCGTGTCTGGGGCGCATCACCACTGGCGAATGACTCGACCCCGAAAGCGTCGCCATCGCCCACAGCGTATTGCTCACGCTTTGCGCGCTCCACATGTTTGGATACGCCTTGATATTGGCGTGAATTTCATCGAGCAATATGTTCACCGTTTCCGTTAAATCGTAGTCGTCGACGCGCATCGTCGCCAGCGCCCAAATCACGTTGGAGAATTCCATGGATTTGAAATCTTTCACGTGTCGCACGATGGCGCGACAAAACGCCTCCATCACCTCTGGTTGCAACGTGTACCCAGTCGTCGCGAACGCCCACAAGGAGTTACTGATTCCTTGCGGCGCGAAATCATCCATGACTTGGACGCACAACGCCTCCAACGCGTGCAAGAATTCATTATTCACCTTGACAGAGTTATGCATCGTCGCATACGCCCACAACGAGTTGCTCACGTTTTGAGCGTTCATGTTTTTCTCAGACATTTTAATCATGCGCTTTATCACCGCACCCAAGGCTTGGTCGCCGCTGTGCGTCGTAACGCCGGCGTGCGCCATGCCCCACAGTATGGATGCCAGCTCGCGCACGCCAAAATTCCCAACAGGATGTTCGCCTTGATCGCTCATCTTGAGCAACTCTCGCACGCGCGAGGTGAGCGCGACGTACCTCTCATCGTCGACGATGCTCACCTTGGTTCTCCGTCCACGCATCGAGTTTAATTTCCCAATTTTATGAATCGACGTTGACAAGTTGACGACATTCATCGTCGCCACGTTGTTCGCCGCAAAATCAAGCAACTCTTCAACATCTTCAAACGCCGCGACTTCGGCGTTGAGCTCGCGATAAAAATTCGACCGAGTAATCTGTTCGGGCGTTTGCCAATGCGTCTTTTTCCCCGAAGACGACGCATCGCCACTTTCACCGCCGCTCGCGACGCTACTCCTCCTATTTTGACCACCACCACCACCACCACTACTTCGCCCTCGTCCACGCCCACCACTCATTCGTCCACGCCCTCCTCGACCTTCACTCATTCGTCCATGTCCTCCGCGCCCATATCCTCCGCGTCCGGCGCTACTCACGCGTTCCGCCGCCGCGCCGTACGCCCCGCTCGCTTGCGCGTCCCACACCTCATCCCCGCGTCTCGTCGTCCCTCTCCGCGACGACGACGACGGCTCCGCCCTACTCCGCCCTAAACGCCCACGCCCACGCCCACGCCCACGCCCACCATCACCGCCATCACCCCCATCGTCGTCGTCGTCGTCGTCGTCGTCAATCCACATCGACGACTCGGACGCCGCCACAATCACCCGACGCTGCGCGCACCTTTGTCGCGCACGCGCCGCCGTCGCCACTGGTGTCGTCGGCGTCGACCACCGACGGTGGTGACAACGCGAGCCATGCGACGTACGCGACGTCGTCGTCGTCGACGACGTCGCCACGCGCGTCGTCGTCAACACCGCCGCCATCGTCGTCGTCGTCGACGTGTGACGTGTGACGCGTGTGCGACGGTGCCTAAACCCTTCTTCATACTATAGTGTATGGACTACCGTATACGTCTAAAATAGCACCCCAAAATACGCAAGAGAGGACAGAGTTTAGGGTATAGCCTATACCCTAAATAACGATAGATGATAAAATATACATATATAATACATTGAATGTTCTATGATTGATGCATGACGATGCGTAACCGACCAGACGCCGCGATGCGATGCGCGACGACATCGTTGACGACATCATCGCGCTGTTGTGCTATGCGTACGCAGAGAATGTTATACTAATAACTAGGGTTCAGCAAGACTCCGCCCGCCCGCCTCAGGCCTGCCGCGGCTTCAAGCGCGTGGCTTCCCAGCGGTGAAAGAGGTTCTGCGAAATGGGTGACGTACGTCGTGTCAGTCTCACATCGCGCGCAGAGCGCATCGCGCGTAGTGAAATGTAAAGCGAGCGTACCTTCAACTGCTTCCGACTCGGGAGATCGCCTGCGACACTAATCGTATCATGCAATTCACCGTTTACCCACGCGCGGTGTAATCGCGCGACGATAGCCGCGGGCATCGCGCCCGCGGCGCGCATGTCCCAGATGATTGGAAGGAGGTTGCGATGCACGCCTCTTTGATAGCCTTCGCGACAGTTCTTCGTCGGCGGCGGAACGCTGCCGATCGCGGGAGATCCGTCGTCCTGGTCAACACTATGATGCGCTCGTCGTTCGATGACGTCGTTTTCAGCCCGGACATTCGCCGCGAGCGCGTCGCATCGTTCTCCGCGTCGTCTCTCGAGAAGCCAAACGCCCGTCGCGCCCGAGTGCGTGGGCCGACTCACGCGCAGAACGCAAGGACATCCATTCGCCGCATGCGTCGCGCACGTGTAATACCAATGCGTTGACGAGTTTCGACTGTATTTGAATGTCACGCCGTTTGGACGACGACGCACCGCGGCTCTCGCGTCGTGCTTCGTCGCGTGCTTTTCAACGAGCACCCACGCATCGCCCGCGCCGCGCTCGAACGCGTCGCCCTTCACAGGCCTCTTCTGTCCAATCTCCCAAGTCAGTCCAGCCACCGCAGCACGCGGGGATCGTCGTTTTCTCTCTTCAAGCAAGCGTAAGAGATTCTCCGCGGGCGCAAAAAGCGCGTCAGCCTCATCGCGGTCGTCGGGACCGCGCGCCATCATCGACCCCCCGCGCGCGAGCCTCGGCACGGACGCGACAGACATGCCTCTCGCTCTCGCTCGCTCTCTCTCGCGTGTCCCGCGCGCGGCGCACACTGACGGAGCCAGCGTTCGCGCGCGTTCGCGATGCATGCATGCATACACACACTCATCATGGCGGTCCCACGACCATGGACACCCAAAAATCATCCGCGACATCATCGTATACACACACACGCGCACACATGGTTGTGTCACACACGTCGCGCACCGTCCACACCGTCATCGCGCGCCGTTCGTGATGGACGACGACGCTATGGCCGTCCTTTGGGCGGTTTTATGTGTGTGACACATACATAAAACGTAGCGCCCATGAGACCGTCTACGTGCGTCGACACCGTCCGTCTCGCGCGAGCCATGGCGCGCGGTCGAGTCGATTTCTGTTCTAATAATCAGACCATTTTTTCGTTCGATCGCTTTCGCGATGACGCGACCGCACTGGTTTTTTTTGGGTCCTAAGCCCATCCATCTATCCACCCATCGGCAGAGCGCGACGGACGACGACCGCGACGACGACGACCGGACGACGTGGAACGACGTGGAACGACGACGACGATGATGATGTCTATGTCTATATCACA
>Ga0181552_10002259_pt1 | contig 14156 bp, 16 predicted proteins | sample 011ome_18_FD_130583 | JGI IMG/M metagenome (GOLD analysis project Ga0181552, IMG submission 130583) | Coastal salt marsh microbial communities from the Groves Creek Marsh, Skidaway Island, Georgia - 011501BT metaG (megahit assembly) | ecosystem: Environmental > Aquatic > Marine > Intertidal...
TATAAATATATAAATGATTGAATTAGAATATTATCGGGATTATCAAGGACCAGAACTAACATTAGCTCAAATATGGAAACACGAATCTGAAAAAGAAGATATTACAGATCTCATTCGTGGATTTTATGGAGAAAAGAATAACTGGAATGGTATTCTTTATACTTACGAAGAGATATTTCCTGACAGAGAAGGAGAAAAATTTTATATAGAATTTAAAAGAGATGGACGAAAACATTGGTTTCATGGATACGTAGGGGGGAAAGAACAAGCTTTTAATCCTCCCTTAGCTACTCCCATGGATCAATCTTCTATTTAAAAAGATATTAGTATCATATAATAAAATGTTTAAAAAAATTTATCGTAAAGATGGTTTTGTATACATCGACACAAATGAAAATCATAATATTGGGGAAGTAGATAAAAATTCTTTTATTATTAAAGAAATAGCTGTAAAAAATGGAGAAATAAAAAAAAAAGATGCCGTAAAATCTTATTATATCTCATTGGGATTTAATTATACACTGTAATTCACACTAAATAAACTTATTATTTTCCCAATAATATATGCTAAGAAAGCTAAGAATATTGTTTTTGTTAACATATTTGTTTGAAAACCTTCAATAAATCCTTTTGTGTCAAAATCTATTTCAGGCATTTTATATTCTTCATGGGATGCGTTTTTTTTCATAATACGCGGATGTAATCTTTTTAATATCATCGTATTATCACTAATATCCGAACAATTATTTTTTTCATATTTCTCTGATATTTCAATGAGTTTTTCTACAATATCAGGAACATATTTACCTAATCTATTTTCAACAACCTTCATGTTTTCTTCAAAGCCTTGTCCCCCATCTGTTTCAAGATTAACAATCTTCCCTAATAATGGTATTAATTCATTACTAATACCCGTTTCACAAAAATCTTGAGCAAAATTATATAAATCAAGACATTCAGAAATGTGATGTGGATCAGTTAAGATAAATTTTTTGATCTTATTTTCAACATACATGAGTTCTTCCATATTGTTAGAATCACCCAATTCATATAGATGCCTCAAACTTTTTATCTTATCTATATTTACATTATTATCCCCTTCAATTTCGAAAAGATTATTAAAACATCTCTTTCCTGCTGAATCATCACCCTCTATATTTACATCATACTCCCTTTCCATCAAGTCAATTATAGATAATGGGTTATTTGACATTATATATATATATAATATGTAATTATTTTAATTTATTTATCTTATTTTTAGCAGTTTCTAAAAAACGCGATCCATCAATTATTTTTAAAAGATTATCATGGAGTTTCTTATCTGTTTTCATAATATCTCTACCAACTAAAATAGAATCCATCCTTTCTTTTCCTTTTACACGGAAATCGTATTCGCTTAAAAAATTGTTCCAATCAATATTTGTTTTTATTGATTTTAATGTTCCACACGATGTTTTGAATGTAGAATAATATTTATTTGGTAAATGTTTTGATAAATTGTATGCGAGACCTTTTTTCCAAGGAGCTATTTGATACCATACGTTTTTTTGAGATTTACAACAAGATAAAACATCGGTTAAACTTTGATCTCCTGTAACTAATATGTCTTCTACACTATCTTTCATCAAAGAAACAAATAATTCTCTAGGTTGTGGAAAAACATCTGCTCTGAAAGTAAGGGATGTTTTTTTATCACTCTCTACTAATGGAATATTTTCTCCATCCGAATATAAAATATTCCAATTACCATAATATTTTGATATTATTCTTTTTATACGATTGTAAAATTGAGAATTACCATTAATATCTTCATGAATCCAATCTGGAATGACAATTTCAAACTTAGGATAACGTGAGGAGTATTTTTTACATATCATTTCTAAATAAGACACAAAACATGTCTTTGAATGTGTCCCCCATTCTGGAGATGGTTGAATATAAACAAGAGCATAAGGTTTTTTTACAAATGTTTGTTTTTTAAGCTTAATATTATTAAACATTAAACCTAAATTACCTTTACCTACACCAATTGGAAATGTATAAGGCGGATATTCCCCATTATATTCGCTAACACTGAATGTATTAAAAACGTTCGCATAGGGTATTAATTTTTGAAAAACTTTTATATCGAATGTTTTATTAATAATTGGTATAACAACCATTATATCAAACTTAATTTTCTTTTTGAGTGTGAGTTCGTCATAATCAATACATTCAGAATCTTCATCATTTTGTTTGTTGTAAAGCTTGTAAATATCTCCTTTGATCCCTAAACTTTCGTATTTAGTAGGTGTCGTGGTACATATTGTTATTTTTGCCCCAGGATACCATCTTTTTAAATAGTCATAAAATGTCTTACATACAATTATATCTCCAAAACCAGCGCAAGGAGTATTAAATAATCCGATTTTTACATTATTATAATTTTCCTTTTGTATTTTCTTATTTTCACCTAATTTCCATATTATATCATAAAGGTCTTCAAAATATTTCCCATTATTTACAATATCTTTGACATTATCTAGATACATATATATATATATAATATATTATATATATATAAAATATAAATGAAAGGTGGTAAATTAATAGGAACAGGGTCAAGCTCCTGCGTTTTTTATCCAAATATACCTTGTAAAAAAAATGGAATAGTTGATCCTAAAAGAGTAAGTAAATTATTATATCATTATGATGCGAAAAAACTATCAAAACATGAAGAAAAACAATCAAATATAATAAAAAAAATAAAGAATTATAAAAATTGGGCAATTATCTATGATGAATTTTGTGAAGCTCCGAAACATAATGAAATAGAATATTATGATCCAGAAGGATATATTGATTGTTTTGATGAAACAGATGAAACCATTCCATATGATAAAGCGCAATTATTGAACTCCGATTATGGTGGTGAAACATTTAAAGATATTTTTTCTAGAATATTTCAGGGAGTAAATCAACTTAAAGATCTTCATGTAAGTTTCACAAGATTAATAAAAATGATTGAACCTCTTTTCTTAGGATTAAAAGAAATGAATAAAAATAAAATCGTCCACAATGATATTAAACCAATTAACATTATTCATAATGAAGATAGTTTAAAATATATTGATTTCGGTTTAGCAAGTAAAACCCATAATATTAGACATTTTAGAAATAGATCTTTGAATGAATCATCCACAAAAAGGATATACATATATTATCCCCTGGAGTATATATATTTATTTATGGATAAAGGTCAACGTCAAACTGAATTAAATATGAATATAAGATATAGAAGAAACTATAATATTTTAGAGTATATCTATGCGATGTTCAACATAAATATCAATGATGTTTGTTTTTCTCTTTTAAACGATATAGAACACTACAAAGTTTCGGATGTAATAAACAAGATAGACGTTTATAGTTTGGGTATTTCCATCGCAGTTTTGTTTTATGAAAATAATTTGTCAAATGTGAATAATCTAGGGGATCCAATGATAAATGAATTTTTTACATTAATTGGTGAAATGATAAATCCGGATCTAAAAAAACGTCTTACACCTTCGGAAGCATATGAAAAATTTATAAACTTCATGAAAAATCATTCTATTAAAGGAAAATCAAAAATATCTCCAAAAGAAAACAAAAAAATAAGAAAAGCAACACCGAGAAAAGCAACACCGAGAAGGACCACAAAAAGAAGAACTACGCCACGGAGAGAAACTAAAAGAAGAACCACTAAAAGAAGAACCACTAAAAGAAGAACCACTAAAAGAAGAACCACTAAAAGAAGAACTACGCAACGGAGAGAAACTAAAAGAAGAACCACTAAAAGAAGAACTACACCAAGAAGAAATGTAGATAGAAAATATAGAAAGAATATAAATAGGCGTGTATAAATATCATATTTTTTATAATTTGTCTATTAATTATGAAATTAAATGATATTGATTTTAATAAGTTGTCTGATAAAGAAATTATAAGTATATGTTTAAAATATAAACTTATTGAATTTGATGAAATAAAAAAATATAGGAGACAAGATTTATTAAAAATATTACATATATGGTTACATAAGAAATTAAAAAATTATGGTCAAAAAAAAGAGAGCGGTGGCGTAAAATCAGTTTCTGTTCGAAGGATGTCTGTATCAGGTAATATGCAAAAGAATATAGTAAAAAATAATAATGGTCCTCCAAAAGTACAAAGAGAAAGACGTATGTCTCAACCAACAACTAAAATAGAAAAGAAAGAAGCGGTTGAATCACATGAGAGAAATATTATAAAACAAACATATACCCAAGAACACAAAGAAGAAGTAAAAAAACTAAACCCACAGTATGATATTATTGGTATGTATCCTCCTGTTCAAAGACTAGTAGCTATAGGCGATTTACATGGAGATTTAAGAGTGACACTTTCTGTCTTAAAATTGGCAGAAGTTATACCGCAGTCATCTACTCCTCAAAATATAAATAACATACATTGGACAGGAGGTAAGACATGGGTGGTTCAATTAGGTGATCAAATTGACAGATGTCGTCCGGATGATTGGGATAAAAATTGTATCAAAGATTTTGATGATGTAATTGAAGATGAAGGAAGTAATATGGCTATTATTAAATTATTATTACGTTTAGATGACGAAGCAAGAAGTGTAGGAGGAAGAGTATTAGGACTCTTAGGTAATCATGAATTGATGAATATTGATAAAGATTTTAGATATGTCTCTCCAAAAGAGTTTCTTGAATTTGTTCCTCAAAATGAGAGAAATAAAAAGATGACAAACGATGGATATCCCAATGGATACTATCATAGAACGAAAGCATTTGAACGGGGAGGAAATATATCAAAACTATATGCTACTAAAAAGAAATCTATTATGATAGTAGGAAGTTATATTTTTGTCCATGGTGGAATAAGTTTAGATTTAGCAGATAAATATAGTATAACGGAAATAAATAATATTGTATCTAAATGGATGTTAAAAAAGACAGATAAAACAGAAGATAAAATTTTTGACGAAATATTTAGAGATGATGATGATATGTCGCCATTTTGGTGTAGAATATTCGGTGAAGACGATGACGCCGAAAATACAGAAAGAAACTTTAACAAATTATTAGAAACTATTAATCGCAAAAATAGATTGATTCAACCCGTCAAAGGTATGGTAATAGCTCACACACCACAGTTTATGGATGGTAAATATCTTAATTCTATTTATAATGATAGATTATGGAGAGTTGATGTAGGTATGTCTAGAGCTTTTGGAGAACATAAAGATTGTGGTGATGATAAATACAGACAACCACAAATTCTAATTATTCATAATGATAATCAGTTTGAAGTAAGAAAAAAACCATTAAATTCAGAAAGACATCCTAGTCCAGGAATTGGAGGTAAAGTAAGTTTAGAAGATGAAATGATGATGTTTTAATTTTCTTCGGAAGAATAACTATTATTATCTATATCCAAACTATTAAAACTATTTGTTCTTTTAATAACTTGTTTATCATTTTTAAAATGAACCTTTTTTCGTTTGATAAATACCTCTATATTTTCTATTTTTGTATTTATACCGTTAATTGAATCAAAAATATTCAAAAATTTTTGTTTATTCTCTAAGTATGTCTTTATGTTCGTATATAGAATACAAAATATTATTGGATAAAAAAATAAATTTCTCATCTTTTCTATTTAATTTTATTATGTTTTTAAATCTATTTAAATGTTGTATATAATATATAAGACATTTTTGTCTGAAAAGATGACTATTAATTTTCAACAAATAGCACCTATTTTTGCTGTTTGTATGGGGGCAGGAAGTATGTTAATAAATTATGGATCAAACGCGCAAACACTAAAGTCATTAGAATTAAAAGTAGAAGCTCAAGAAAAAAAAGTAAATACTGTTGATATTATGGCGAATGATATAAGTCATCTTCAGGGTAGTGTTGATGAATTAAAGACAAATATTAAAAATGATTTTGCTGATTTAAAAAATGAATTAAAAGATATTAAGCAATGTATGAGATAATTTATGTGATGTTTGTTAGGGCTGAAGGAATACCCGCCATTTCTTTGTCGTGTTCTGTACATGTATTTGGTATTTGTATGTCTTGAATCATATCCATGAAAGGCTCTAAATTTTCATACCTTTCACATTTTCCACCACCCGTCATCTTCTCAATTTCTTTAAGAAGATAATGAGATTTAAGTCCAAATTCTTTCCATTGTTCAACTTCTGATTTAGGAGGTTTGTAATCTCTTGTGAACTCCCATGTTGTAACTGGGTAATGTATAAGTTCAACATCTATAAGTTTGAAAAGGTTTGGATATTCATCATTAATAACTATAACTTTCTTCGCATTTCCAGGATTACTCTGAGAAGGGACCTCTAGAACTGGGAAGATAGCTATTCTGTAAATCTTACAAAGTTGTATAGTTCTTGACTCCATGGCGGGAATATACATTGCTCTGATAAAGCGGTCTTTTTCTTTGAGTTCGTTTTCGGGTATGTTTGAAAATGCCCAATACACCGCCACTTCATACATATTGTTGTTCACGAAGGTGTAATCTCGGTTCTTGTAAACTTCAACAGCTCTCTCGCGCATGTTCTTCCTTTTGACTTTTTCTTCTTTTTCTTTCTTGATAGCTTCTTTCTTTTCTTTGATCTGCTCAGGGGTCATCTGAGGACATCTCAAATATGTGTGACCCGTTTCCCCACATTGACTACAGGGCATCTTTCTCAATGTTTGTATTCTTTAAAGTATGTCTCATAATATCTTTCAAATTTGAAATGTATTAAAGACATATTACAAATAAATCAACAAAGATAAGATGAACAAATCATACATGCTCGCAAAAGACTATCATCCAGGGATGCCTTTCCCCAAATCTGCTACAGGACCTCCTCCACCAATCGGTTGGTATTGGTCTGAAAAGTTTGATGGATATAGGGCTCAGTGGATGAACGATAATCAAGAATTTTACTCACGCTCAATGAAGCTCTTTATATCGCCCGAATGGTTTAAGTCTGCGATGCCACCTAAAGTTAGGATTGATGGTGAGCTTTGGGTAGGGAGAGAAAACTTCGAACTCATGGGAGTAGTAAGGAGAAAAGATCCTGAAGATGAAGATTGGTTACCAGTTAAGTTTATGGCTTACGACCTTCCCGATGTTGATAAGCCTTTCTCAGAGAGGATTAATATTTTAAAGAAAGTCGTAAAGGATAATGAGACGCGTTGGAACATCATCCGTAAGAAGTTTCCAGAACCATTCAATGGACTAGAGTGCCCTCTGGTTTTCGCCCCTCAAACGAAGATAAAATCTGAAGAACAAATGATGGAAGCATACAAAAAGATCACACAAAAAGGAGGAGAAGGAATCATGATTAAACAAGGGGAATCAGCATATTGTGATGGACGCTCATCTCTCATGTTGAAGTTGAAACCTTCTTTTGACGAGGAAGGTGTCATTGTAGATTATACTAAGGGAAAGGGGAAATACGAGGGGTTTCTTGGTGGATTCGTATGTCAACCTCTCAAGAACATGGATACATATCATCTCATTGACAAAGATAAGAATCATGAGTATACCGTATCCGGTATGGATGACGCTGTCCGTGAAAACTACAAGGAAACACATCCAGTTGGAACCATAATCACTATTACTCACTCTGGTAGGACCGCCGCTGGAAAACCACGATTTGCTAGGTATATGAGGATAAGGGATGATGTAGTTATTAAGGATAAACCAGATGAAGTATCTACTGAAAAGATAAATCTCATCATAAAGATTTTCAAAGAAGTTTCCGAGTATGAGAAAAGGAATGGACAAAAGTTCAAGGCATCATCATATATGAAGGTAATTGAAGGTCTCAAGAAGATGAACTCTGATATAGACCTTACAGAACACAATATCAAATCTATCAAAGGTGTTGGCGATAGTCTATACAAGAAGATCGACGACATTAAGAGGACAGGGACAACATCCATCTATGAGAAGATAAAGAATATCAAAGACCCACGAGAAGATTTTATGAAGATTCACGGTGTAGGACCAAAGAAAGCAAAAGAACTTGTATCTGCCGGTTACACATGTATCCAAGATCTCAGAAACATCAAGAAGAAAGGCGAAGTATTGAACAATGTCCAAATCATGGGACTACGTCATTATGAAGATCTTTTGAAGAGGATTCCATTTGAAGAAATTCAAAAGCATGAAAAACTTTTGAAGAACGCATTGAAGAAAGTAGATAAAGAAGCGGAACTAACAATTGCTGGTTCATACCGCAGAAGAAGGAAAGATAGTGGGGATATTGATGTCCTCATTACTTCAAAAGACAAAACGGTTTATACACGATTTATAAACAAGCTAAAGAAGGACGCATATCTCATTGAAGATCTAGCATTTGGTAGAAAGAAATATAACGGTATTAGCAAGATTGGAAGAGATGGTTCAGGTAGAAGGATTGACATTATGTATACTACACCTCAAGAATATCCATTTGCCATCCTTTACTTCACAGGATCAAAAGAATTTAACCAAATGATGAGACAAGAAGCAAACACAAAGGGATATACTCTTAATGAGTATAACCTTGAAGAAGTTGATGGTGAAGAAAAAACGGTTGTAGATCCAAATGGGGAAGAGATTAAAACAGAAAAAGATATCTTTGATTTCTTAAAGATGGGATATGTAGAACCATGGCAAAGAGAACTTTAAATTACTTCTTCATTCTAACTCTACGTGTCTTATTACGTCTTTTACTTTTCTTTCTTGTTTTCTTTTTAGAATAATGTTTATTGTATTTATTCCAATCTAATTTTTTATTTTTGAGGGCATCTTCATACCAATTTTTCATCCAAGATATTTCTTTAGAACCTTGGTCAAGAATACTCTCACAATCTAAATTTCTCATATTAGGATTTAATACTTTATTTTTTTCAACACGACGACAAACTCTTATAAATTCTTTTTGTTTTTTTGTGTGTCTGTTACCACCTCCTTTCTTTATTTTTGATTTAGTCTTTTTATTTTTCTTTTTAGTTTTTTTAAATTTTCTATCTCTTACTTTTGAATATCCAAGAGCCCCTGCGAGAGCAGTAACCCCTACTTTTAAAGTTCCTACCATACATGGTGCGCAAGCAGCGGCTATCATTTAATATATGTTATATTAAAAAAATTTTTGTAGAACTATATATATTATAATGGGTAATTCACAAAGTAATGAAATTAGTGAAGAATATACAAAATATATTGAAGAACAAAAAAAAATAATTGAATCTCAGCAAAATCAAATAAATAGACTCACAAAACTTAATACTAGAGAAACACCTAAACAAACTTCACCAAAGAAACCACAGAAAAAAACAATGACAAATGATGAAAAACTAGAATTTATATTAAAATTATTTGAATTAGATAAAAATTATGATGAACATTCATTAAAAAAAGGATATCTTAAATTAGCATTAAAACATCATCCAGATAAAGGTGGGGATGCTGAAAATTTTAGAAAAATAACACAAGCATACCAGTTTTTACTTAAAAAATTAGGAGAAAAAGATAGTCGTAAATCGCACAATGATTTAAAGACTGAAAATGAAGAATTTTTGAGGAATCAAATGTCTGATAATAGACATAATGTAAATTTAGCAGATAAATTCGATACAAATGTTTTTAATAAAATATATGAAGAAAATCGCCTAGAAAATAACTTTGATAATGGATATGGAAAATGGATAGAAGAAAACCCAGTTACAAGTGATAAAATCGAGAGGGGTGATGTAAGTAAAAATAATTTCCATCAAAAATTTCAAGAAAAAAAGAAAAAACAAATGAAAGGTGAAATTGTAAGATATGAAGAACCCCAAGTTTCTATTTCATTTAGAGGAAAAGATAGTTTAGTTACATTAGGCGATGGTAAAATAGATGATTTTAGTGGTGAAAGTAGTTCTGGTTTAAAATACAGAGATTATAGAGATGCTTATTCTAATAGTCATCTGATAGATGTATCTTCTGTTGATATTTCTCATCGTAGCAAAACAATATTGCAAGCTAATTCAGAACGTAAAAATGTATCTTATGAGATGTCTCAAGAAGATTTAGAAAAGCAAAAAAAAATCCAATTAATGGAAGAGAAAAGAGAAGAAGAACGTATTAGACGATTACAAAAATATGATCAACGAGCTTTTAGCACTTATGATGCTATACATCAAAGGATGCTTGGAGGAAGATAATTTAATCAACATGATTTCCACCTCTATTAACAAGATAATCTTCTTGATCCGATGTTAAACAAACGCAACCATTACTTGATAAATAAGGTGAATCTTCACAACAAGATATAGATGTTTTATTTGTTTCAAACATATTCATTCTTTTTGGTGTATTTTCATTACCATCTACTGTTGGACCATTATCTAATTTTGAGTTATCAGCCTTCCTTACTTTTAAAGGAATACTTGTTCCCAAAAATGTATTTACTTCCGATTCATCCCCCAAACCATATACATTTTCTTTTTTAAGATGATCTAAGCATAAACCATCATACATTCCCATTGGTGTTGTTGTTTTGTATTCTGCGAAATGCCTTACTTTACGTGCTTTTAAGTTATCAGTATTTACTTCACTTTCTTCAATATCTTTTTGTTCCCATTTATCATTTTCTATCTCAATATCCATTATCCTTTCTTGTAAAAGTCCAACATATTCTTCTTGATCCATAGCATTCACCTTTCTTTCTAAATCTCTTATTCTTTTCTTTAATTTTTTCATTTCGTTAATTTTTGCCTTTTCAAATATTTCTTTAGGAATCTTGATATTACCTAAATCTAAATTTAAGTTTATAGGTTGTCCGTTTAAAGATAAGTTTGAAGATATATTTGGAATATTTATATTTGGCGTTACCATAGAACCACCTATATTATTAATCGAAAAATTAGGGTCTATTTCTAAATAGAGATTAAACAGTTGTGATATTTTATTACTATTTGAGCCTAATGTTCCTTCTCTCTCCATTTCTTGAAGTTCAGATTCAAGTTCTCTAATAGTATTTAGTAATTCTTGAAACTTTTGACTGTCTACAAGATTAACAGAGCGTGTTGTTTGTTCATCTCCTCCAGCACTCCCAGAATCTCCTCCAGCATCTCCTCCATCACTCCCAGCATCTCCTCCAGCATCTACATTGCCATCTCCATCACCACTCCCAGCATCTTCTCCATCATCTCCTCCAGCACTCCCAGCATCTCCTCCAGCATCTACATTGCCATCTCCATCACCACTCCCAGCATCTCCATTTCCTTCAGCATCACCATTTCCTTCAGCATCACCATTTCCTTCAGCATCTCCCCCACCATCTCCTTCATTATCTAGACCTTCTGTTATATCTCCTGTGAATGCTCCATTTTTATTATTGTATATTATGTAAATAAATATACCTGTTACTACAAGTAAGAGTGGTATGTTTTCTTTAAAATCGTATGAATAAAGAATATAAACATACAAAATGATTATGAATATATTCATGTATTTTTTAAGAATATCAGCGAACATCAATATAATATATTTAATATAATTATTTAAAACATTATATTAAATTATAAAATATACGATGGAATGTGTTGATCTCAAGAATGAATGGACATTATGGTATCATTCTATCAATGAAAACAAATGGGATAAGCCATCATACAAAGAACTATTTAAGGTAAGAGATTTATACGAAGTAAATCTTATCTTTGATATATTTAAACAAAATCATTATCAAAATGGGATGTTTTTTCTTATGAAGAAAGGTATATTTCCAAATTGGGAAGATCCTAGTAATCGTTTGGGCGGATGTTTATCATTTAAAATTTCTTCTAAAAATGTTATTGATGAGTGGAAGAATATCTTTTTAAATTGTGTCCTTGAATCAATACTTAAAGATGATAATGATAAAATTAATGGTTTATCAATATCTCCTAAAAAAGAATTTAACATTGTAAAACTATGGTTTTCAGAAACAACCGATTATAAGAATAAATTTATAGAAAAGAATAAATCAGAATTAATTTTAGAAAATTCATTATATAAAAAACATGTTGTTGAAAATTAATTACCACCTGTATTTGGTGCTAAACAAAGTTTTATATTTCCAAGGGAAGCAACAGCATATTTTATAATTAAAGGATAATCATTTTTGATGTATAGATTAATTTGATTACATAGATTTGTACATTTTGTGAACAGACTTAAATATTTTAAAGAAAATTCACCTTGAATTGGTAAAGACTCTGGTGAAATTTGATTGAACTTTAATCCGTTATTTGTTTCACCAAGAGTTGTTTCTTGTGAAGCAAAGTCACCTTGACAATTTAAGATAAGTTGTGAACCTATACTCTTAATTTCAATATTTTCTCCAATATTTACCATATCTCTTATTATCTTTTGGAAATCTCCAGAAGGTAGTGACAATTCTGTTTCAAATTCAGCTGGAGGAATACTAATATTATCATCCGGAATATCTAATAGATTTAATTTGTATATTGTTTGCGAGTTCTTTTCATTGTTATTGATCATAATCCCCAATTTATTTTCATTTTCATTTTCTACAAATAGTGTTAAAGTTTCTGAGTTACCCATCGTCTTGATAAGTTTGAAAAAGTTTGACATGTTAACCCCAATAGTTACTTTCTTAGGACAATGAAAAAATTCAAAATTATCGGATTCTAATTTCATATGAATTAAAATTGTATGTGTTGAATCCATCGCCATGAGTTTTATACCCGTTTCATCAAAGGTAAAATTTGCCTCTGTTAAAATTTCTTTTAGAGCCTCTACAAGTATACGGAAAGCACCAGCTTGTTCGGTCTTAAGTTTTAATTTGTAATTGTTAATGTCTTCTTTATCCATTTTAATGCTATTAGTTATATTATAAATCTTTAAATATTTAATACAGAAAGATTTTACGCAACATTTAGATGTTTTATATATAATATATTTATAATGACCTTTTCAGAGAATGTAACAGGTATTATTGATGATATAGAATTAAATAGAACATATGATAAAGCTATCTTAAAACATCGTTTTTTAGATGAAATAACATATTATGAAAAAAAGAGAGATGATACAAAAAGATATTATAATGTTTTCAGATTTATCGTAACAACTGGTAGTATACTTTTACCAGCTGTCCTTTCTATGGGTCAAATGGATCCTGCCAAATTACCCAAAAACTTTGATATGATAAGTTACTGGTGTTCTTGGATAATATCATTACTTGTTACAGGAAGTAATGGTTTCTTACAATTATTTTCACTTGATAAAAATTACTTTAGCTACTCGATGGTTGTTGAACAGTTAAAGACAGAGGGTTGGCAATTTTTTGGTTTATCCGGAAAATATGAAGATTATCCAGATCATCAAAGCGCATATAAAACATTTTCAAAATCAGTAGAAAGCATAAAACGTAAACAGGTTGATCAAGAATTTTCAAATGGTAAAGGTGAAAATAAAAAGAAAAAGTTTGACTTTCAAGGTGAAATGAAAAAATTTGCTCAAGAACAAAATGCGAATCTTAAAATAAAAGATACATTTGTTGAACAAATTTTACCAGACCCTCAAAAACAAATCGTAAATAAAACAACAGAATTAATACCAAATGTTAAAGACAAAATACACGATTTACAGAAGGTACCTGGTCCAGAAAAAGTAACTGATATATTAAAAAAAGAAACAAAAGAAATTATAGATGAAACAATTAATAAAGCAGACGATAAAAAAGAATAATATAAATAATATAAAGGATATTATATTAATATAATTAATATGACATCTTACGAAAGAGTTATTGATTTATTTCAAACTTCATCCTTTAAAGAAGGATTTAAAGAATATAAATCAAACAATAAAAGAGATATAGCAAGACTCATTGATTTCTTAGATTCCATTGAAACCAATAAAAAATATTATCGTATTGGGGTTCAAAAAAATAAGAAATATAGAAAGAAACAAAATGAAGATACAGAAGATATAAAAAATATCAATAGTCTTGTAAATAAATTAACAGAAAATAATTTTGATATTATTAAGACAGATATTGTTAAACTAATTAATAAAGAACATCTTATACCTTATATTATAGAAACTATTATTGAAAAGTCAATACTTCATCA
>Ga0181552_10002269_pt1 | contig 14121 bp, 11 predicted proteins | sample 011ome_18_FD_130583 | JGI IMG/M metagenome (GOLD analysis project Ga0181552, IMG submission 130583) | Coastal salt marsh microbial communities from the Groves Creek Marsh, Skidaway Island, Georgia - 011501BT metaG (megahit assembly) | ecosystem: Environmental > Aquatic > Marine > Intertidal...
GGTCGCGAAAATCGACAGTCCGCAGACCCATCCGGGCAAAGAACGATTTCCGGCAGTGAAGCCTTCCGTGTTTCGAGTCCTGCGATAGAAGACGAATCCGATTCCGAGAGTCGCTACAAAGTAGGTGACTAGAACGATCCAGTCTAAGGTAGCTAAGCCGGAACTCATGCCTTGTTTGTTAAAGTGGTTGAGGGAATGAATTCGGTTTTATCGGCCAGGATGCGATGGATCATGGATTAGGGTTTAAGGGGATTCGAACGGGAAAAAGGCCAAGCTAGTGTTTTGATTCCGTTCTTCAAGCGTGATCATGCAGATAGTGTTTTCCTCACATTGATCGAAAGACTCACCAATGGTCTGACGCTTTCCAAATGGGTTTGCCCTGGTATCGCTCGCCAATGGGATACCGTTCGCTGGGAACAACGGCCTCTTTCATTATCGAAGCAACTTTAGAAACGACGTTTGGATGCGCTTCCGCCAGGTTTTGGGTTTCTCCATTGTCGTTATCGAGATCGTACAGCTCAATCTCCTGATCGAGTCCTTTTCGAACGCCCTTCCAATGTTTTACTCGAACTGCCTGATGATAGGCGGCTCGATTGTGCCCGTAGTCCCAATACAGGTACTCGTGATGTGACAATTGCTTTTCTCCCAATAAAGTTGGCAGTACAGAGATACCGTCAATTCGATCAGGAGCTTTTGTGCCGGCGATTTCCGCCAACGTCGGCAGTAAGTCCCAGAAAGTGACGATCTCCGAGCTGACGTTGTCTTTGCGGACTTTTCCGGGCCAAGAGGCGATGAAGGGGACTCGGATCCCGCCTTCGTATAGGGTTCGCTTGCCGCCACGGAGCGGACCGGAGCTGTTGAACTCTTTGGTAAGCCCTTCCCATGGGCCATTGTCGCTGGTGAAAATTATAAGTGTATTCTCGGCGATTCCCAGTTTCTTCACGAGATCTGTGATGCGTCCAATGTCGCGGTCGAGTCGGGTCACCATCGAGGCGTACTTCTTGGCGGGCTCACTCCAGGGGGTGTCTGTATAGGGATCAGTGGAAGGAACCGCTAAGCGATCGGGGTCTTCACTAGGACTCGAAAAGTGGGCCAGGGTAAAGGCGGCGTAGAGAAAGAAAGGCCGGTCGTGGGACTCGTGGATAAAATCCAGCGCCCCTTTCGCCATCAGGTCGTGACTGTAGCGCTCTTTTGTCCTGCTGTTGCCAGGCAGTTCAAGGCGGCCGCTCTTCGCTTCGCTGTCGTCGAGGTACTCGGGATAGTAGTAGTGGGCATGGTCCTGGTCCATGTAGCCGAACCACATATCGAAGCCTTGGTTGGTGGCGCTGCCGGGGGAACCTGGCGCTCCCAGACTCCATTTACCGACCCCTCCGCACCGGTAGCCTGCACCGGAGAGAACTTCGGCCAAAGTAATGTCATCATTGTTTAAATACGATACGAAATGCGGGATATTGTCTCGGGCAGGGGTGTGCCCATTGTGGAGCCCCGTCATTAGTACGCTGCGTGAAGCGGTGCAAACGCACCCGCCCGCATAAGCTTGAGTGAAACGGGTCCCCTGCTGAGCGAGAGCGTCTATATGGGGCGTTTTGATCTTCTCCTGACCGTAACAAGCTAGATCACCATAGCCGATGTCATCCGCCATGATGAGGATGATGTTGGGTTTGGAATCCGGCTGTCCGATTGCGTGAGCTATAGTTGCCGCCACTATTAATATCAACGCAGTGGCGATATTGGGCGGCTTGTTCCATTTTTTGCGAGTGAATGGCATACGTTGCTAAATAGGAATGTGTAGCAGAGTTAGGCATCAAGTTCAATAGCTGCGCTTGCTCTAGTGTGCTGTCATCGAAGTTCCTATCGAAAATATTCGGTTCGTCGAGGTAGGGCGAGATTGTCCCGATCCGCCGTAGATCCTATTCTCAAATGGACCGGTATCACAAGCATAACCAACACGGCGGATCGGGACGATCTCGCCCTACCTGTAATACGACTTCGCCGATCTTAAACTAGGTAGATAACAGCGCTTGCCCTGGTATTTCAAAGTGATAGTGTGATATTCGAATTATGAATCGATATCGGTTTCGAGGAATTACTTTGGGGTTTTTCTGTTTTTTGACTTGGGGAGCAATGCTACTCGGCATTGCGCCATCGGGTGAAACCTTGGCAGGCGCGCAGGTCGATCTGTTCGCTGACGCCTCAAAGGATGTTGTCGTCATCCTGTTCGTGGCGGTTGAATGCCCCATTTCAAATCGCTTTGCTCCGGCGGTAAATCGAATCTATAGGGATTTCGAAGCGAACGATTTCGCGATGTGGGCCGTCTATACGGATGATTTGTTTACGACGGATCAAATTGAAGCGCACCGGACTGACTACCAATACAAAATGCCTGCCCTCATTGATTTTGATCGGAAGCTAGCTAAATATTGCGGGGCGTCCGTGACTCCGGAAGCGGTGGTTTACGTTCGAGAGGACTCGGAAAGGTACCGGATGGTTTACCGAGGCCGGGTCAACAATCAGTATGTCGACTTTGGCGAGTGGAGGCGGAAGCCTACCCAACAGGATCTACTCGACGTCCTTTTGCAAATTCGTGAAAACGGAATTGGCAGTATCAAGTTCCATGAGACCAGAGCGATTGGTTGCTATATCGGGGATTGAATCAAATTGAATATGAAAGTTATGAAAAAGCTAGGTAGGACCTCTTTGTTCACTTTTAAGAGAGTCGGGCTGATTTTCGGTATGCTGTCTCTTTTTGAGTCAGATGCGGCGACTAATACCCCACCCAATATCCTCTTCATCCTGACTGATCAGCATCACGCCAAGATGCTTTCGAGCGCGGGGAATCCATCCTTGAAGACCCGGGCTCTCGATAGCATCGCGGAGTCCGGTATCCGTTTTACTAATGCGTATGTGACGAATCCGGTTTGTATGCCGAGTCGGGTTTCAATGGCAACTGGCATGATGCCGGGACGATTGGGAGTGTTCAATAATGGGGAGAAAGCGACAATCCCGGATCACGTGAGCGCGAACTCGCTGGGCAATCTGATGAAAAACGCAGGCTACGCGACGTTCTACGGAGGCAAGACTCATTTGGCTCCGGAGCTTGAACCGCGCAATGCGGGGTATGATGAGTTTTTTCCGGGACAACGAGACCAGCTTCCCGGGGCGTGTATCGAATTTATGGTGAAGGAACGCGAGGAACCGTTTTTTGCCGTCGCTTCGTTTATAAATCCGCACGACATTTGTTTCGCCTACAATGCGCGTCAACCGGATAGAAAAGGGATGGCCTTGGTAGATCGCTTATACGAAGAAGCTCAATCGCTGCCGGAAGATCATTTGCCGCCCCTTCCTGAAAATAGCGGAATTCCGAGACGGGAACCTGAGGCGATCGAGCTGAATTTGAAAGTAGATGCGGTTACACCTGCGAAACTGATTCGAAAGGATTACTCGGACCGAGACTGGCGAAACTACCGCTGGATTTATTGTCGTTTGACTGAGAGAGTGGATGCCCAGATTGGACAGCTCTTAGATGGCCTTCGGGAAAATGGCCTAGAGGATAACACACTCATCGTTTTTACCGCGGACCATGGGGATATGGACGGGAGCCATCGTCTGGCTTCCAAGAATCTATTTTACGAAGAATCGGTAGGGGTCCCTTTCCTAATGCAATACAAGGGAGTGGTTCGCCCGGGAGTGGTTGATGACAGCAGTCTGGTTAGCAACGGCCTCGATTTGCTGCCGACGCTTTGCGATTACGCAGGTATATCCATACCGGACCACCTGCTTGGCGGAAGTCTCCGGTCCTTAGCTGAAAAAGGGGAAAGTAGCGCTTCCAGGCCGTACGTAGTTGCCGAGAACAATACAGGTCGAATGCTAAGAACAAGCCGATTCAAATATTGTGTTTACCGAACAGGCAAAAATCGGGAGTCCCTAGTCGATCTCGAGGAGGATCCGGGCGAGATGCATAACTTAGCGGGAAACCCTGAATACAAGGACGTACTGAATCGGCACCGAAAGTATCTCCTAGAGTGGATAGCGGAATCAAAGGACGAGGATGCTAATTCGTTTGTGGTCCTCCCGACCGCGCATTGAACGCTTGGATCCTTTGGGAGCCAGCCATAGGTTGGGAAAGTGGGATGCTGCTTTAACCTTGAACGAACCCATTGGTGTCATTAGAGAAAATGCTGTGTTGTCTCTTCGATTGATTTTTCGTACCCTTTTAGTCCTGTGCTTTTGGCATAACCTGTTATCCGCTGAAAATCCGCCGAATATTTTGATTATTACGGCGGACAATCTGGGTTACGGAGACTTGCCCTGTTACAATCCTGAGTCGAAAATTATTGCGCCGAATCTGGATCGCCTCGCGAGTGAAGGGGCGCTTTTGACGGGCTTTTACACCGCGTCGCCGACTTGCACGGTTTCTAGAGCCAGCCTTTTGACCGGTCGCATTCCCCAGAGGCATGGATTGGACTTTCAATTGCCGGGGGTAGAGGGAAATTATGGAGTGGGGTTGGACCACAGCGAGATCCTCATTCCGAATATCCTGAAATCTGCTACCCCAGCTTACGTGACGGGTTGTTTTGGAAAATGGAATATCGGCTTTGCGGAAGGCTCTCGACCAACGGAGCGTGGATTTGACGAGTTTATTGGCAATGCCTCAGGAAACTGTGACTATTATTATCACAACTACCGGGAGAAACACGATTTGTATAAGGGAATTGAGCCACTGTATCGAATAGGTGATTACACGACCGATATTTATGCAGACTCGGCCATCGATTTTATAGAACGCCATTCCGGAGAGGATCAACCCTGGTTTTGCTACGTCCCGTTCAATGCGCCTCATTTTCCGACGGCTGGAAATAAGCGCCCAGGACAGCCTAACATTTGGCAGGCTCCAGACTGGGCCTTTGAGGACTATGATTTTGGACCAGATGAGATGGATCCAGAGAAGCGATATTATGCCGTGGTCACGGCATTGGATTCAGCCATTGGGAGAGTGCTTGAGGCTCTGGATGAATCCGGGGAGCGTGAGAATACCTTTGTTTTTTTCATGTCCGACAACGGCGCTTTTCGTCTAGATCGTGAAGGGCTCGATGTAGGGATCAACACTCCGCTTCGCAGCGGAGGCGTTACCTGCTGGGAAGGCGGATTGCGAGTCGCGGCGATGGCGCGTTGGGGAGGGAAAGTAGCCAAAGGGATCCGGATTGCGGAGCCAATGTGGTCGCCTGACTTGCTATCCACCTGTGCCAGGCTGTCGAACGCGCCTCTACCAGAGGGGGTTGTTTTGGACGGGAAAAATATGCTACCCGTATTGGTCGATGGAGTAGAGTCCTCTCATCAGTCGCTTTATTTTGAATACAAGAGACACGCCGCGCTACGCATGGGCGGCTGGAAGATCGTAAGGGAAGATCCAGACGATGCCTGGCAGTTGTTCAACTTGGTTGAGGACTTGGGTGAATCGGTTGATTTGGCGAAAACCAACCCATCAAAGCTCAACGAACTCGTCGCTGTAATAGGGCAATGGGAGGAGTCATTTAGATGAATGGATTATTGCAATCATTGAAACCGTTTCGACAACACAACTCTAGCGAGAGAGTAGGGCCGCCCTTTTTTGAACTCAAAAGCGTGTTCGGGATTCTCGCATGCTTATTGGCGTCAATTGTATCGATGAATGTCGAGTTGAAAGGGCAATTGGAGGATTCGGAACGGGGTAACGCTATAATTCATAAGTTTTTAGGGGAACATTCGTATCGAATCCATGGATATGGTACGAATGTGACCAGCATTTCGTACCTACTGCTCAGCTGGACCCTCCTGATTCCGGTGATTACAAGAGTTGGAAAGAGAGCTTGGTGGAACGGTTAAGAGCAGTTGTCTTCCGAAGCTTCCCCGAGCGAATTCCCTCTGCCAATCTAAAGTCAATGGATGGGCCCGAGGTTTTGGGGTCGCTCGCTCCGCGACCCTTGTTATTTCGGGGTGTTGATGAGAGAGATCTCCTAAAGGTAACACGGATTTACGAGAGCGCTCAAGCGGGTGGATAGCTGAGCCTCGATTAGCGGATAATTGTTAGCGCAGTTTGTAATGATATGGAATTCACGCGTAATCGAACCACTCAAGCGTCGCGAGTTTATGGGCACCTTGCTTACTGGAATTGTTGTTGGATCATCGAGACTAATGGGAAAGGACACGATGAAAGACCCAATGGAAGCGGCATTTCAGCTGATACAGGCCGAAGTGGATACAGGGACATTGGAATCCGCCGTACTACTTGTGCACAAGGACGGAGTCAATGAGAGTAGAGCTTTCGGCAAGGCCCGTACCCCTCAGTCAATCTTCCTGTTGGCTTCCATTACCAAGCCCATGACCGCAACAGGACTGATGCGTTTGGTGGATCGGGGGGGATTGTCTTTGTCTGATCGAGTAGTGAAGTTTATCCCCGAATTTTCAGAAGGCGATCGCAAGGAAATAACGCTGAAGCATCTCCTCACTCACACTTCGGGATTGCCGGATCAGTTGCCAGAAAATGACTCATTGCGTAAACGACATGCGCCACTGAGCGAGTTTGTGGAAAGAGCGGTCCGCACACCTCTCTTGTTTAAGCCCGGCACGCAGTATCACTATCAGAGTATGGGGTTTCTGCTCGCTGCGGAGATGGTCGAACGAATTACCCATATGAACTTTCCCGATTTTATGCGGGAGGAAGTATTTCGTCCTCTAGGAATGAATCGCAGCGCTATGGATCTGGGCCCCTTCGACTTGAAGGCGACAATGCGCAGCCAAACGGAATTTGCTGCCCCAGAGTCTGGGGCAGGTTCGGAAGACTCGAAAGACTGGGACTGGAATAGCCCTTACTGGAGGAATTTAGGGGCGCCTTGGGGAGGGGCCCATAGCACTGCCATAGATGTTTTTCGTTTCCTAGACAGCTTTTTGAATCCTGACGGGAAAGTGCTCAGCGAAGCAACGGCTCGATTAATGATTCAAAACCATAATCAGGGTCTGGATACGAGAAGAGGATTGGGATTTGCCCTTGGTCCAAAGGGATTCGGGCAGCATTGTTCGGAGTCCTCGTTTGGACATGGGGGATCCACAGGCACGTTGGCCTGGGCCGATCCGGTGACCAAGCGAAGTTGCGTCCTCTTGACCTCTCTTCCGGCCCGAAAGTCCCGCAGCCTGATTCTGGAACCGGTGGGTGATTTGGTTTCAGCCCCGAAGGTTGGCGTTTAACCTGAGTTTTCGATGCGACGCAAGAAGCTGCCTGGGGATGTCCATTTTCAAGAACCCCTCCATTCGATGGCCCAATGAAGGGAATTCTTCTTGGAATACGCTACCCGAGGACGCGTCTCCGGTAAGCACGACATTTCTCCGGTGGTGTCCAGGCGGTATTTTTTCGCATAAACGTTTATGTCTAAAAGTGCGGGCCTGATACCGACTCCTCTGGTCGGAGCGGGTGATATCCCATTTCTTAGTTGTATTGTGGCGAAGGGGCTGGAATTCTGCTGCTTGAATCTCAATTGGAAGTTATTAGTTACTATCTTTCGCGTATTCAAAATGAAATCCCTTCTTCTATCTTTGTTCGTGGCGTTGGTCGTTGGATCATCGCTGTCAGCCGAAAAACCTAATGTACTTTTCATTTTCGCAGATGATCAGTGCTACGAGACGATAGGGGCTCTCGGGCATACTGACATTGATACCCCCAACCTCGACCGACTGGCCAATCAAGGAACCGCCTTTACCCACACCTACAATATGGGAGGTTGGCACGGGGCGATTTGCGTCGCGAGCCGAACGATGATCAATACGGGCCGTTTCCTTTGGAGAGCCCGGGATCTCGAGCCGAACCTGGCCCAAGAAATAAGCAATGATCGGATGTGGTCTCAATTGATGCGCAATGCGGGTTACGAAACGTTTTTTACCGGCAAGTGGCACGTGAAAGCCGACACTGGAGCCATTTTTGATCATGTTTCTCATGTACGTCCCGGAATGCCGGGGCCGGTTTTTTACCCAGAGGCTTATGGCCGACCGATTGAAGGACAGCCGGACCCTTGGTCTCCTACGGATCCTAAGTTCGAGGGATTCTGGGCGGGAGGCAAGCATTGGAGCGAAGTCGTGGCGGATAATGCCGAGAACTTCATGAATATCACCAGCGAGTCCGACAAACCCTTCTTCATGTATCTCGCCTTTAACGCGCCGCACGATCCCAGACAGGCGCCGCAAGAGTATCTCGATCGGTATCCTTTGGACCGAATCAAGGTGCCGGAGAATTTTGCTCCGGAGTATCCCTATAGCAAAGGAGCCAATGCGGCAGAGATCCGTGACGAAGTGCTGGCTCCGTATCCACGTACGGAATATGCGGTCAAAGTGCACCGTCGGGAATACTATGCCATCATCACTCATATGGACGACCAGATTGGGCGAATTTTAGATGCGTTGGAAGCAAGCGGCAAGGCGGACAATACGTATATCTTTTTCACCGCAGATCATGGATTGGCTGTGGGGCACCATGGTTTTATCGGGAAGCAAAACATGTACGAGCACAGCTTGCGTACGCCGTTGCTTGTGATGGGACCGAATATTCCTGAAGGAAAGCGGATTGATACACCCGTCTATTTGCAGGATGTCATGGCTACCTCGCTAGAGCTAGCGAGTGTTCCACAGCCAGAGTATGTGGAGTTTAAGAGTCTACTTCCATTGATTGAAGGGAAACGAAACGAGCAGTATGACTACATATACGGAGCTTACGAACCGGATAGCCAGAGAGCGTTTATCGCTAGGGGATTTAAAATGATTTACTACCCTAGGATTGATACCTATCGTCTGTACAACTTGGATACTGATCCCATGGAAATGAATGACCTAGCAGGGGACCCAAAATATGAGGGAACTCTGATGACCTTGAAGTCCGAGTTCGCTTGGTTTAAGGGTCGGATGGCAGACCCGCTTTAGATCGCGATTCTCTTCCTTAAGGACTGGTTGCGTGAGTCGATAAACGGCGGTAGAAAGCTGCTTTTTCCGGTTCCTCGACGGGCAGCTGGCTTGCATTGCTTAGACTTCCGGTGAGCTCTTGCCAGGAACGGGCATCGTTTGAATATTCGATTAGGTCGAATCGCTCCCCAGTGGATTCCCATTCCAACTTTAGACTATCTCCGTTCGAAATGGTAAGAGCGGCGGCACTGTTCGTCGGAACGATTAAAACTTCGAAAACGCTTCCTGAAGCGCCGGTATTCCCGCCATTTCCCGCGTCGGAGAATAGGCCTCCGAAAACATGGCCAATAACAGTGGGCGACCGAATGGAAGCGAGGTCGATGACCTTAGGGTGAAGCTTGGGTACATCCTTTGAGAGGAAAAATTCGGCATTGGTGCCAAAGCGCAGCTCTCGATCATTGACTCGTATATCGGGAAAGCGAGTCGGGAGCCAGTATTGCGTGAACAATCCGTTTGCGTCACGTACTACTAGGCTGCATTGATTCGTGAAGGGAGCTTGGTCGTCTCGAACGTAGCTGTTTGTATCCAAATTTCGTTCCAGTACGGTAATCCCTCCAAAAAGCAGCATGTGTGATTCGCTTGTGACGCGATCGTAGAGACTGGCTTTGGAGCAATGGTAGATCTGAAAACCTTGGCGCAGAGTGGTTTCTGCTAGGGGATCGTCCATTTCCACAACTCCAGAGGCTTCCACAAGAACAGGGGCGGTCCAGACTCCCGTATCAGGATTAAAGACTCCGGACAAAATCAGCGCCTTCTCTGAGAACGCGTTGATGCCGTCTCGGTCTAGAATGGTGAGAACGTTTAGGTCGCGTCGTCGAAACGCATCATCTGGCACGGTCGCAATTTTAGATTCTTCCGGTATAGAAAATCCGTTGTCTGTATTGATCTTAAAACGGCGCACCTGCTTCGTGTAGATGCCGTCGACAAAAGGCCGATAGCGTCTGGAGTAGTTCTGTCCGAAAATGAGCTGAAACTCATCACCTATCTTTTCCAGTCCGCCGCCTGTAACTTGGAAATAGTTATCTGATATCTGGTCGATATGATCGATGGCCAATGAGGTCTCGGAACCGGCTACTTCTTTTACCCAGTTAACGAGACCGGGCAAGTCTATGAAAGTAATCGCATTGTAGGTTACGTGATCGGCGACGGAGCGCTTGTATCCGTATCCTCCTACAATAATCCACTTATCATCCTCCTGGTAGAACTGTGTGTTGACGGCACTGAGGGAGTCTACTAGCCCCTGACCTAGGCCACTGGTTGGTGAGTCCTCCAGACTTTTATACCAACTTTGTTTGGACTCGGGATCGATCACCCAGACTTCGCGGTTTTCGTAAAGTGGATCGAACGCGTTCATTCCGGTCATTCCATGCAGTCCATTAGTCCGGCCTCCGAGAAAAACCCATTACCCTTGCCATTCAGCGGCGGCGACGGAATGGATATTCGGCAGAATCGCTGGGGCGAGAGAGACCTCTCTTATTTCTACTGTGTACGGAATCGATCCATTCACATAGGGTTCGGTAAGCGTCGCGGTCTGGTGTTGTCCGGAAAGGGATTGGACTGCCAAGGCGAGTCCTATTGTTGCGAAGATTCGACTCATGAGCCCACTCAGATTTTTGGCAGAGATTCTCGCTTTCGGCGAATCCGCTGAAAAACGAATTTCGTTATCCGATAGCCGGATACCTTAATATCTTCTAGTGTATGCTCTGAAAATCAGCCCGCTTTTTGGCAGCATGACATTCCGGGTCCTTTTTCAGCCCCCGCATTGCCCTCCACCGCGCATCCACCTTCTCCCCCGGCGCAGCACGCGCCTTCATTTTGAGCGGATTCTTTGGCGCCTGTTTGACAACAAGACTTCATTCCCATTTTGCCTTTTGCATCCGACGACTCGCCATAGACCGCGGCGTGGGTCTTGTCGTGCTCTTTCCATCCGTGATTGATGAACTGGCTGACAATTCCCGCGTGATTGCGAGCCACCATTTTTGCTTCTGGCGTCTTGCCAATCGCTACAATAGATATGCCGTTCTCTATGTTGGTTATTTGAATGTCGATATCGTCATATTGGTTTACAAATTCCACGTAGGCGGGATCCCAGCCTCTCACCATCAAGCCATCTTTCAATCTACCTTCCATCTGCTTAACGTGAGTCTGAAGGAGTTTCACTGCCTTGGGATCCTTGGAAGTCGTTTTTGAGATATAGCCTTCATCGGTTTCGATTACCTCGCGACTAAACGCTTTGTGAGCGTCGAAAAGACCATGAATCGTGTCCCTTTGTTCGGCGGGCATGCCGCTGGCAAAAGAAACGGTTTGGACCGATGCTAGAACGGCTAGGATGCCGGCGATTTTTAGAGTGAATTTAACTTTCATGCGGTTTGGTTCTTGTTGGCTGGATTATCTAATCTTGTTAATCTTCCGAGCGGATGCTAATTTCACCTGCAAAGATGATTGAGCTGGACTCTTTGATTGTTCATATATTTGCATATACGAATACGTAATTTCATTTGTCAACCCCTATGAACGCCGAAAACAAGATGGATCGAGAATCGCTGGAAAAGGTAGCGAAGTTTTTCAGCGTTTTTTCCGATGCCACAAGATTAGCGATCTTGATGGAGCTGAAGGAAGGGGCCTTAACGGTTGGCGAATTGGTGAGCCGTGTGGGGGTTTCGCAGGGAAACGTCTCGCGGCAGCTTAATCTTCTCTATGAGAGAGGGCTTTTAAAGCGGGAAAAACGGGGGACCCAGGTGATCTACCAGATCAAGGACAAGATGATTTTCCCGCTTTGCCGGCAGGTATGCGACAAACTGAACCGAGACGCTCAAGACTCGTCCGAGCTGTTGTACTACATTTAGTTGCCTTTCTTGCGAGGAATCCGCCGATGGGCTGTGATTTCAGTCAAAGGTCAGGCTTGGCCACTTCCGTTCCAACCTTGAGTGATCGAGTCGCCGATGAATACCAGAGGAGCGGCTCCTTCGGTTGCGATCGCCACGTCTTCGGCATGCATCTCGTACCATTTGGACAAGGACATCCAAGGGTAGTTGACCATTCGTGGATTGGGTGTAATCGAGTCGGGGACCTTTGCGGTATTAGCGAGGGTAAGACTGGCAAAAGGAGTGAACAGGAGCAGGGAGTAAATAAGAGGGCGGTGAGATTTCATGGGATGTGACCGGTATCAGAGTCAGCGAAGATTGAATTGCTAGGGTGTAAAGCGATAAAGAAAGGATTATCGTTACCTGAAATAGACGATATCGAAGTTAATTTTCATAATAATGGCTGGTGAAGGTGTCCCAGCTACATCAAGATATCGTTTTCTTTCTAATGCCCCACGAATTTTCAGACCAGGACCGTTGGTATGCGGAGAATTTGGAGCCCCATGAGGGGATGCTGCGCGCTTGGTTGGGAAGTCGTTTTTCTTCCGATTTGGATTTGGATGACATTATTCAATAAGCATACCTACGTGTTTTCAAAGCCCACCAAGTAAAAGAAATCAAGACACCCAAAGCCTTCTTGTTCGCTACGGCTCGAAACATTGCTTTGAACCTGATTCGCGCATCGAATGTGCGTGGGGATCGATGGGTAAATCGAGTGGAGGACTTAGATCTGCTTGACGCAGGTGAGGACATCGTGGAAACCGTTGCCAGAAATCAGGAACTAGAAACACTAACCATCCCAGTTTATCGGATACCTGCAGAACGGACCTGGGAATTGCGTTCCTCCTATCGCTTTTAGAGTTAAATCCATAATTTTAATACCCCTAATGACGCGCCTCCTGCAAGAGGCGCGTTTTTTGTTGTAAGTCAAAAGGCAAGGCTACGACCTCACTCCTTCGCTGAAGCTACGGCGGTGCAAGCCGGGCGTGCCGCGTCAGTGGATCTTCTTGCGCAGCGGGCGGGGGACCAGTCTTCGCCTTTCAGTCTTCGCCCGGCCCGCGTCCTCGCCCCACCATATTCTCACAGGTTCAGACCCAATCATCATTTTGGGGCTCAGCCCTTCCGCTTGGCTGATAATAAAGGTTTACTCATGGGCCATTCTGCAGTCACTCTATCCCTGCAAATCTCCCCCAATATATTCTATGGAAATCGAAAACAAGGGCATGCGGAAAGGTCTCTCGAAGTACGGAGACCAAGAGTTCTCACAATACCTACGGAACGCGTTCTTGAGAGGTATGGGCTATTCGAAAGAAGCGACTGATCGACCGATTGTGGGAATTACCAACACCTTCAGCAGCTACAATGCCTGTCACCGTTCGGTACCGGATCTGATAGACGCAGTGAAGCGTGGCGTTCTCATGGCGGGCGGGCTTCCCATGGAGTTTCCGGTGATCTCTCTTCACGAAGCGTTTTCCTTCCCAACGAGTATGCTTCTGCGAAATCAGATGGCGATGGATGTGGAAGAGATGATCAAAGCGCAGGCGATGGACGCCGTCGTTTTAATTGGAGGCTGCGACAAAACGGTTCCCGCTTTGCTAATGGGCGCCTTGAGCGCCAACCTACCGTCAATTTTGCTGGTGACGGGTCCTGCCATGACGGGGAATTTCGAAGGTGAGAGGGTGGGTGCTTGCACCGATTGCCGACGTTTTTGGGGGGACTATCGGGCCGGTCGCCGAGAAGCCAAGGAAGTCGAGGCAGCAAACGCTCAACTGGTTCCGTCGGCAGGAACGTGCAGCGTAATGGGAACCGCCAGTACCATGGCGTGCTTGACTGAAGCGATGGGTATGATGCTTCCCGGGGGCGCTTCGGCGCTGGCGGTGTCCTCGGAGCGGTTACGTCTGGCGGAGCAAACCGGAAGTCGGGCGGTGGAGATGATCGGGGAAAATCTACGACCCACTGATATTCTAAATGAGGGGAGCTTTCGAAACGCGACTCGGATGTTGCAGGCGATCGGTGGATCTACCAATGCGGTCATTCATCTTGCCGCCATGGCTGGAAGATTGGGAATTAAGCTTAAGCTCGACGATTTAAACAGGATTGGCGACGAGACACCCATGCTCGTCGACTTGAAGCCTTCGGGACAGAACTACATGGAAGACCTGCACAAGTCGGGCGGTGTTTCGGGGATCATCGCAAAGCTAGGCGATTCCTTCGAGAAAAATTGTGCCACTGTCACGGGCAAATCGATACAAGAGAACCTCGCCGATAGGAAGCTGAA
>Ga0181552_10002272_pt1 | contig 14105 bp, 7 predicted proteins | sample 011ome_18_FD_130583 | JGI IMG/M metagenome (GOLD analysis project Ga0181552, IMG submission 130583) | Coastal salt marsh microbial communities from the Groves Creek Marsh, Skidaway Island, Georgia - 011501BT metaG (megahit assembly) | ecosystem: Environmental > Aquatic > Marine > Intertidal zone...
ACACGAAATGGATTCAGATATCGTGTTTTCGGTCATCTCCACGAGTCTCAGCACCTTTTTTGACCGATCGCGCTTCCTTTACACAACGACATGCATCTTGATTGACGCGCTACGGGAATCGTCTACGGGCGCGATGTCACGCGAAACTATGGTGTTCTAGTATTTCTTACTAAATGCTATCGCAGATGATTTACGATGCAAAGTGAAACAGCGCGAGCACGCGCGGATGCCAGAGCACGCCACTAGTGATTGATATACAGCACCAAGAATAAACCGCCAAAAATACAAGCGTGCGCTCGTCGTCTTCGGCGTAGGCAAACCGCATCGGATGAAACTCGTGCTTCACTACCACTTCACTGGATGGCCGATTGATGTCCGCGATGATACGCTTGAGCGATTGTACGGATATCGGGCTTGAACAGTCGTTCTCCTGAGCGTCGTCGATTGCTTCGTGATATGTGCGTAAAACGCCCTCGATGTTCTGAACGTATTCCGCAAACGTCTCATGCGTTCTATACGCCGAAAACAAGTCCTCTCGATGCATCAACGCGTACACGATTTCTGGATTTAATCGCAATGATTCAGCGTCGACGACGAGTCCATTCAGCGTTTCAAAAACGATGCGAATGAAGTCCTCTAAAACATTTGCCTCTGCTGTTAAAGCAGTTGAATCACCATCGTCGCGCAATTTCAACAAGAGCCTTGAATAACGTCGCGTAAACAGCGCTAACACATTCACAAGCCTTTGCGCGGCGTAGACTGAAATTCCTTGTAAGACGCGCGATACATTCGCCATAGCACCCAGAGCATTCAACGATGTCGCGGCAGAGCTCTGCCGCGAAACGCGATAATCAATCGCACGCGAACACACAATTATGAGTAAACTCGCAAGAGACGTTTGACGAAGGATTCGATCCTTGTAATAATCAACCGAACCAGCATTCGAGTTGTACATCGACTGAACGCGACGCATAAAAGCGACATCTGAGGTCAACAGCAAGACTATCGCAGTTGTAATTTGAAGCTTTTGCTCCACGTCTTCGTGCGACGCCGTCGTCGCGTCATATAACTCTCGCAGGACGTTTTGCAAAAGTAAGTCAGCTGCGTACTCCACGGTACTGGCCAAGTGCGCAATAAATCTCGGAGTCGACACCAGAACGGTGTACAGCACTAACAAGCCTTTGTCAGTTGACACTAAGCTACACAAAACTTTTGTGAGCTCTTCAAAATCCACAAGCGTCGACTCGCGGTGGGAAGACACCACAGACGCGCGAGCTGAGACGTCTTTCACACAACCCAGTGCACTTCTAAATGGGTTCGATTCAATCGTACCGAGAGCGCTATGCGTACACAAAGCCAGTAGAAGATTTGCGCACTCGTCAGCCAATGGGGAGGGTTCGATGCGCAGGGCCGCTTTGATGGACGTCGCGTCGTCTTTATAATCACTACGCGCCGTCAAAGATGACTTGCTCGACGATTTGTTGAACGACAGCAGCGACGAAATCAATCCGCGCGCCCCATTTCTTGAGCCATCGCTAGCCCCATGAACGCTGCGATCGTATATGTCGCCACTATTCGCTTCTCGCGCAGCGATTTGATTCAACAGAGCGCATACTAAATTGCCTGAAACAGCGTCGTCCTCGTCGCCCAACACCCGTAACAATGACGCAAGAGGATGCCCCATGCGTCGCATATCCTCGTCGTTCACGTCATATACCAGTTGAGACGAAAGTGCGACGAGTAGTAGCCTGACGCATGACAAATGAAGCGCCATCGACGATGGCGTCACGCGTCTCTTTGATAAAACGTCCACGCACGCTTTCAAAATATCGCTAAACGGAGACGCAGACGACAACAAGGAAGAGCTTGCTCGGATACTACCTGATTCCCAGTTGGCGTTGAACCGACAGAGCGCACGAAACTCGTCGACGCGCGCCGCACGCGCATCTTTTCCATGTTTCATTGAGGCAGCAAACTCTATAAAATGCTTGAAGAACACGCTCACGAGCACAGTGACATTGACCGCACCCACAGGTACAGTGTGGGAATTTGAGCCCGCTACCGCAATCTGCAAAGACGCGTGCCTCACCAACTTGTACAACCCTCCGCTATGTGCATAGTGTGCATACAAGTCTTCACTGAATGGTCTCAACGCCGCATCAAGCGTGCGTTCATCAACAGACGTCAGCGGTTCACTGAACGCGTTCCCTAACTCAAACCAGAAGACGTCGGAAGCCTCAGGTGCCGCATTCGACCCGCATAACGTTCGTAGCGCGTCTCGCATGAGAACGAAATCCTTGCGTTGAAGAAGTGAGTTCGCGGTTGACTTGCTTGACGATGTGAAAAATGAGCGACGAACGCGGTCCTCGTCGTCTTCACCGAGCGCATCCAAGTCAACGCAACCCGTCGCGTGCGTCGGGTGCGCGCCACCACGCTCGACGTCATCGGCCACCACTTTCCCTGATATCGTTGACCCCGACGCCCCCATCGCGACGCGATTGGGCACGCGATGATGTGGCGACCGAACACGCAGACGCACCACGTCGGGTGCTTGGGCAGGTACCTGCGACAGTGCGACACGCGCGATCGCCAGAACGCGCGGGTGCGGACGTGCGGTCTTCCTAGGCCACGCCACTCGACGTGATACTGCGCGCGTCCCTGAACCACGCGGTGTTGTCGACGTAAAGACGACGTGTGTTCAAAGCTGTGGGAGCTGTCGAACGACACCCATGGGACACGGTGGACGACACAGAAACGACGACATCGATGCCGAACGTGCGACGACGGCGATGGCGATGATGGCATCATCGGTGACGTTTGCGACGTGCGCTGTGGCAGCGCAACGCATAGGTTTAGTGATCGGCATCGGGTGCGGTACGCCGCTGATTGGTGGTTTAGCGAGCGCGGGAGCCGTGAGCGCGTCGGCTGCTCTCGCCGGTCAGAGCGCGCGACTCGTCGCGCATGACAGACAACTATCGAAGCGCGCGAGAGGGAAAGCGCCCGAGCTATTCACAGATGTCGATGTTATTCGGGATATTTTTATTGGTGGGTCGGTGTTTTTGTTTCTTTCTCGGGGCAACTTGAGTCGCATCTTTCCAAGCGACGTCGCTCGCGTCGGGGCGAATGCGTACAAGAGTGTTGCCGCAAAGGGGAGCGAATACGCCACTGACGGCCAGCGACGATTGTTGTCAACGTGGTTGAAAACACACGGTTGTCATCACTGCGGAAGCAAGCGCGGGAGTGTGATCGGAGATCACATGCCACCAAACAAGAAGGCTTTTGGAAGCGGCGCGGCAGCCAAGGCGAACCGCCGTGCATCCTTGCCTCGGCGCTTTTTTAATTACATTCGTGGGGTGCCTTTGCAGCGGTTTTATCCGCAATGTGAACCGTGCTCAGCGCTACAATCAGTCGCTGTGCGCACGGGGACGCGCAAATTCGTGACCCATCGCGTCGGCTTCAAATATGGAATCGTCAGCGGCGCGGCGTGCGGCATCGCTGCGCTTCATTATGACGAAATTCGTAATTGGATTGACGAGAACGTCGCCCTCGCTCGGAAGTTGTTTACATCATCGCGATAGTAATTGTGTATTGTATTGATACGATTAGTAGCCAAACGCAAAGAAACACAAAGAAACACAAAGAAACACAAACACAAACATCAAACATCAAACATCAAACATGAAATCGAGGTGGTGCGCTCTGGTGGTGTCGATGACCGCACTGCGAGCTGCGAACGGTGTGGCGTGCGCGCGTATCAGCCCCGACGACGAAGACGACGAAGACGACGGAAGAACGTTAACGTTGCACGCTTAGAGCACACAAGCGAACGAGCGAACAGCGCGAACGAGCGTGTTTTGCTCGACTCGGATAAGAGCGATGACGACGGGCACGATGTGTAGCGCGCTGATTACCACGCCCATGTTAAGTAGGGTGACGAAACCAACGTCCACGAAGGCCCCGGCGAGAAAACGAGTGCGTAAAACGAGTCTTATTCGCGCGTCCGGTGTGGCGGAAGTGTTGCATGCGCTGACATCCTCGCCCGACGCTGTGGCGGGCGCGGGCGTCGCCGCATTAGCGCTAGCCGCGGTTGTAGCGAAGACGAGATCCGGTCAACCGACGACATCGGGTGCGAGGATGCAATTGGGTGCGCGAACGGCGATGACGCGAGGCACAGGCGAATCTAACGATACGAAGGGTCGACGCTACCTAATCGCGCCGCCGCCGCTTTTCCCACTCGTTCCGGCGTTCGCGCGGCAAACGTATCGATATGAAGTTGACCCGGGACGGATGTGGTTCTTTGAACAAAAGCAAGGCATTGGTTTGGGATTAAATGTCAGCGTAAACGTCCGCATGACGGTCATCAAGCTAAAAACTGGTGGCTTGTGGGTGCACGCGCCGGTTGCGCCAACGGCGGAAATGGTATCTTTGCTCGATGAACTCGATGCACCAGTGGAACATGTGGTTTTACCAACAACGCTCTTTGAACACAAAATTTTTGTCGGGCCGTTTCAGCGCAAGTATCCGAACGCGCAGTGCTGGATTGTTCCGCAGCAATGGAGTTGGCCAGTAAACTTGCCGCCTCAATTCTTTGGCATTAATAAAACGGGCACCTTGGGTAAGGATCCCACGCCGTGGGACGACGAATTCGACTACGAACTGTTGAGTCCCCCAGCGCTTGGTGTTGCGTCGTATGTTTCTTTCATAGAAGCGGCATTTTTGCATAAACCATCGAAGACTTTGCTTGTGACTGATGCCGTCGTGTACGTGAGCGAAAACATACCAGACTGCATTCCTGACAGAGATTTAGAAGAAAGCGGTGATGATGAGAATTTTACCATCAGCGCTTTAAAATTCTTGAATTTATTTGATATAGCTACAAAAGCTAAGAGTCGCACAGTGACATCGAAGGATATGTCGCGCGCGGAAGTGTTGAGGCTTGGCTGGCAACGAAATGCGTTACAAGCGTTGTATTTCGGCCCCAACGATTTGCTCTCGCCAGAACAAAGCTGGCGTGATATTACGAATCGCTTGATCGTGGCTCCCGTCGTAGGGACCCTTGTGTACGAAAACGTACCAGAACCCGTCAACGTGTGGGCGAAGAAGATTGCCAGGTGGGATTTTAACAGAATCGTTCCGTGTCATTTTGACGCTCCGATTCGCGCCGGGCCGCGAGAGTTTCTCTCTGCATTTTCCTTTCTTCCATCTTCGCGTCCGGACGATAATCCCAAAGGCGGCGAATATTATCCGAACGAAGACATGATACTACTTCGTGGTGTTGCTGACTTTTTGTTGAACACGGGGGTGATTTTTACAGATGAAACTCGTCCGGTGCGCCCCGTAGTTGGAAGCGCGCAAAAATAACGGCTCGGCGGCATATAGTAGCAGATTCTTTTAAATACTACAGTACTAATTAATTGCAGCTCTATTTGTTTCTTCCCATGGTATTTACAGTCGCTCGATTGCCCAATTCAGGTATGCTCGAAACTGTCGCGCGGCTGGGTAGCTCATGTCGCGCGGCACGCCCACACGGTCACGAAGGTAGGCGAGTGACAACGACGTCGCATCCGCGTCAAACATTCCAGCATTCTTGGCTGGACCTTGAACCGATGCAACGTCTGGCTGTAACATGGCATGAACTACACACCTTAGCGCGGCGTCAACTGCTGGTATGTGCGCTTCTCCAGGCCGAGCGTTTGGATCCGATAACGGTGCAGAATAGCTTGGTTTGCCCGGCTCTCCGCATCCTCGAGCGGCGAATCGGACGACGTTTGTGTGATTGCTCACAATTTTGCGCGCGGCTTCAATGCGTGCTGCTACTGGATCATCGCTACCCCACCACGGTTCTAAACTCTTTTCGTTCAACGGGCCAAGTGGAAGCCGCCAATTCACGCCGTCGACTCCATCTATGGCGTCGCGCGCCGACACGTTATCGCCATTTTCTGCGCAACCTCCCAGCTGGGGGGGCAAGTCATGGGCGGTGGTGTAGTAGTCACTCTTGATACCTCGATACGTTTTACGATTCGCCATTGCGGCAAACCAAGAGTCCAAATGTGGCCATCGGCCGCCATTCCCTTCGATTTTTACTCCCTTGTAATACAATATTGAGCTCGCCATGCGCTCCAAAAACGGCGCAAACGCGATGTCAACCATAGTAAAGTCCGACCCCATGAAATACGGCCCGCCACCGCTACCGAGTTCTGCATCGACCGAATCCAAAACCTCTGAGTACGCGCTGTACCCTGATCCATCGGACCAAGATGACGTAATCCATTGCATCCACCGGCCGAAGAGCGCGCGTTCCATCTGCATCAAATACCTCGCGCGTTCTCCTTCAGCGCTCCCAGGTGCATACGGTAACAGTGGCTTGTGCTCTGGAAACTCGTCTTCAATGACGCGCGCGATGACGGACGATTCAGAAATCACCTGTCCGTCGAGTTCAATGACTGGTAACGCCCCCGAAGGGGCAATCTTCATGAAAGATTCTGGCTTCAGACCGTAGCAACGCATGTTGATCTTCTCCTTGACGTACGGAATGCGCTTTTCTTCTAGTTGCATCCAAATCTTTTGCGAATAAGGGCACCATGATGCAGAATCACGATAGAGCTTGACGCGAGGTGTAGATGTCGTACCGAACAACCGCTCTGAAGCGCTCGCATCGCTCGCGTCGTCGTCAACCGGTTCTTGAGGCAACTCGGACAGCATGCGTTCGAGCTCGCCCCACGTTGGTGCGTCGATATCACACTTCATTCCCGACGTCGCTACACCAGTGCGCCCGCCCACATTCTCCAACATTCCTCGCGCGCGTTCGAACGCTCGCTTCATGAAGTCTTTCCCTTCGCCACCGCTCACGCCACCCGCAGCGCGTACCGTGCGCGCGCACCGACCTCGACGTTCGACCGCGCGCGCACGAGGTTGCACTCGCGTGGAGCCTTGCGATGTCGAGAGTCTTGCGGTCGTCGCCGATATTCTCACCATCACCACGACGACACACACAAGAGTGACGTGGTGCGTTTCTCGCACGCCTGTTTGTGTTGAACGACAACGATGTTGGGCGTCGCGATATGGAATGACGCAAGACATTCCATATCGCGACGCCCAACATCGTTGTCGTTTGTTCGCGGATACAAGGCAAATCACAGCGATGGTTCTTGGAACAATCACTGTCGATGCGGTGCGCGCGCAGCTCGTCAAACTCGGTCGACACGACGTATCCGACGCGAGAATCGAAGAGTTTTTGCAACAACGGCCAACGAGAAGAGCTGCTCGTGAAGACGACGATAACGAGAGTGTGGCGACGACGACGACGACGACGACGACGACGACGACGACGGCGATTACGACGAGTGATGAAGAATATGAAATTGAGCACGCGCACATGAATGATAGTCGTCACCGCGACGACGGTACTCGAAACAAAATGACACGACGACGACCTCCATGGAACGGCGACGCGTTTGAGTTGCTTTCGCTTCGTGCGACGACGGAGCAAACGCGCGTGTATCCGCGGCGTAAAGCACACGAGGGTGATGAGATTGGTAAAGTGGACGTTGTAAAACTTGGTGCAGAGTACCGTAAAGTTTGGTCAACATCGCCGCTGTTGAGTGGCGCTGCACGTCCTAAAGTTGGATTCGCAGAAAAATTTGCGGCGCTACACGAAGCCGAAAGACTCAAATCGCTAGAGCGAAAAAGAAGGCAAGACATTTCAGTAGTTAAGATTAGTACTACAAGATAGCATAGCGTGTAAGGATAACTAGATTACTAGTGTACAAGAGCGAGTGTGCATTATTGCCAATTTTGATTATGCGGCCCAGGCGGTAGAGGTGGTTGCGCGTTGGGTGGCCGCATGGGTGGCAAAGGAGGTTGTGGCTGTGTGTTCGGCATTGGCGGTGGTGGTGCGGTGCCTTGCATGGACATGGGCATGTGGGGCTGACCTGGTGGTGGCATGGGTGCATGTCTTGCGTTGTTCATGCCCATGTGCGGCGGTGGCATCATCGGAGGAAACGGCATACCTCCTATACCTCCTAGCATCGGAGGCGGCGCATTATGCGGCATGAATGGCATGCCCCCGATTTGGGGTTCGTTTATGCCAGCAAACCGTGAACGCTGTTGTTGTTGTTGTTGTTGTTGTTGTTGTTGTTGAATCTGCTGAATCTGCTGAATCTGCTGAATCTGCTGAATCTGAAACTGCTGCTGCGTTGGTCTCGTGAAATCTTCGAGCGAAACGCCTCCGTCGTCAGACATCCCAAGCGCAGACATATCCAATTGAAGATTGCTCCAGGACTCAGCGCTCATCAAACCCTCATTAATGCCCGTTTGTTGCACGTGCGACGGTGTTTGCGTACGCGACGGCGCGTTCACTTCGTCATCTTTCGTTTCTGTTTTGAATCCATGGATCTTTCCAAATCTATAAATTTCCAAAAGCTCCTCCTCAAATTCTCCCCGCGCTTGTAAATCGAGATACTTTTCGTACAACTTTACAGCTGTTCGGGCATCTTCGATGGAGTCGTGTGTTTCGGCTTGGATGTCTTCTCCGAGTAAATACGTTGCCAAAAATTTCAACGACAGCTTGCGTTGACGCTTGAAGTGAAACAACTCCACCGTATCGATGACTTGTTCGGGAGGAACGACGATGTTGATCATTTTGAAGTCTTGCTTGAGGCCATGACCAACGAATATACACCCGGCATCAATCAAATATCGCAACTTCAAGTATGCGTGCTTAAGTTGTGTGATAAAATGCGGGCTCATCGAAGGATCCAAGTCCCCCGGTACCAGGCCTGAGAATCTCGTCAAGTAGTCGTGCACTGGCTCGACGGCGCGAATGTAGTCGTCAATAATCGGTGTTAACTTTTTGTCACCCTGTCCCCTAACAACGGATACGCGTGCCAAGCCAAGTCGTGCGGGAACCGATTCGTATTCTGTCCCGTCATCTCGCATGGCCATAACCGGCGGCGCCAATGATACGAACTCGGCGTCGATGCCCAATAACACGCCGGGGCCCGGCGTGTCGTCGCCAACGCACGTGAACGGCACAAACGGAACATTTCGCGGAATCTGCATTTCGTTTGTGATTTTCTTGTAAAGGTCGAACGTAATCGGTGATGGTGGGAGCGGTGCCGGTTCGGGCTTGTTCACTTTCGTGTACATGCACAAGCATGGAATCTTCAACTGACCGTACAACTGCGTGACTTCGTCGCTCGACACTTGGCTAACTACAAAATCATTGAACAACAGCCACTCGTTCGGATTGCCCGGCGCAGCCGTGCGAGCCGTTGTTGGTGTACCAGGACTCGTAGGCGACGCATTTTTCGGTATCGCGGCCTTTGATGGGAGCGATGCAGTTGCCTTGCGCACGAGCGGAGAGACGCCAGGCGTGTTCCCTGGCTTTGTCGGCGTGGCGGTGAAATCTCCCGCAATGTCTACGTACGGCGGGCGAACCTTGATGAAACTCACTAAATGACCAGAAATGTTCGAGGACTTTGTGTTTCGCAAGTCCGAGCCCTTCTTGATTTCATCTTCAATATTTCTACTGAACACGACCAAGCCGGTGAGCTCATAAATCTCTGAATTTGCAACGTGTTGAAATTGCGATTCATCGAGTGCGTGCCGAGCCTCGAGCGTCTTTGCTTCTGGATTGAGAATGACTTGAATGAAATGCGGCAACCAGCGCTCAGCGACTTTGCCCGAGAACGCATCACTCGTTGGGTGTGCCAACGTATCAATGCCCCACCAATGTAAATCTTTGAGAAAGTCTGCCATACCCAAATTCACTGAAAGAACTGTTGGCAAAGAAAACGGAAGCCGATTTTGCTTCATACGCGTGTACGCTTTGTGGCCTTCACACCACGCGCGCATTTCTTGCGACACATGAAGCGATTTTGTGAGCAACTCCACAAAAGTTGGTCTATGACCTATTTCGCGCGTTGACGGATACTGCAAATCCACCTGAAAACTTCGCATCTCTTTTGTGGTTGTCACCGAACACTGCGTGCACTTGAGTGTTTCGTTGATTCGCGTTCCAAAAATAGCTTCACATGCCGTTGGACCACACGACTCGTCTTTTGCGCCTACAGCTTGGCGCCGCGACAGCTCTTCTTTGTTCAGCTGCTCGAGGATGAAGCGCAAAAATGCTTGGATTCGGCGAATCGGTGAATGGTCGGCGCGCGCCTCAAGCTCGTCTTTTCCTTCAATAAGTCCAAGCGCCGCCGCTTCGCGGACTTGGCGCAACGTGCGCAAAAAGTTCAACGGTTGTGTCGCCAATCCCGGAGGACAAGTCATGAGCATATGTGATAAGAAGGAGGTTTCGCACGTTAGGCAGAACTCTCGTTCACACGTGTGCCCGACAATTTTGCATCGTAATTCCGGAACAAAATTCAACAGTTGTAATACTGGATTCACGTAACAATTCGCCAAGTCATTTGTTAATCCTGGAAGTCTGGTTTTGTTATACGTGGAAAAGTCAAACTCTTCGTAACGACGCTCCGCGGTCATTGCAGAGCGGTTACATTCCACTCGAGAGTAGATGTCTGGTAGTCCCTTCTTTTTAGTCTCAATAACTTTGGCACCATGCAACGACGAGTTTGATTTGTACATGAGTTTAGCAGGGTTCACTTCTTCCGCAGTCAATCCACAATCAAGCAAGTCCTCTGGGAGCTCAAATGGTGCTTGTTGCGCGAGGACGCCCTCATCGACCGGCGCTGTCGAAAACGATTCGGCGTTTACGTACGGATCTTCGTTGGAGCAATACATGTGCACCCAACCCGAATCGTCGTTGAATGCCACAAGTTCACCCGTGGATGAAACACTTTGACCCAAAATCGTCGCACCGTGCGTATCAATTTGATAGTTGAACGGCGCCACCGCCGGGTTGACCAAATCGAGCGTTTGCACTGAGCCCGTAGCGCTGACTATGCTAACTGTTGGCGATTCATAACCGTGATTGAAAGCAACCGATACCGGGCCAGCAGGGCATTGTAGCTGATTAAGCAACCGCGCGTTATAACGAACATCAAACACTTTGATGAATTGATCAATCACGACTTGCCCGGCGCGCTTTGTCAAGCCACACGTCACCACGAGATCGCCTTTGCAAGTCAGGCCAGTCACTGCGCCTGAGCCATGTGCGCTCGTCACGAGCTCCTGTCGCAACCCATTCCTAACATCTCTAAAACTTAGTTCTCCTTCGACTCCTCCAATCGCTAATAATGAACGGGCGGTGCCCCAATCCATGACCTCGCACCCTTGGTTTGTTTCAGCGCTCTTCACCAACACGCCTCGAGTCATATCGTATTGCTCCACTAGAGCCGTAGTTCTCCCGACGAAAAGCTTACCTGCAATACGGCCGCTCGGATGTTGATACGCCATGCACCTCAAAGCGCTGCGCTCACCATCGTTCTCACCACACGTCAGAGTTCTCACGCCAGACGATGTATGAAACGCAACGCTAGAAGAACACAAGCTCAGCGCTCCCGACCCGATAGGAAGAATCTGTCGTATTGCGTGTGCATGCGCTTCGACACTAACGTGCCGTGCTAGTGTCGGGGCATACATCGCTGTGAGCCAGCCATCTTCAGTGCCACACCAGAGCAACTCCTCGGCCGTGTCAAACGCGATCGACGTGATTGGTGGCGGTAAGTGGCCCTCGTCGAGTAGTTCGACTTGCAACGTCGTCGCCGCATCGAAAGGGTAGCTTGGAAGCAGCGATGAAGTCTGCGGCACTGGTACGCCCCCATGTGGGACGTACATGTTATAATGTTGTGCGCCAGGGTCCATGCGGACCGGCTACGCACGCCACGCTCTGAGGCTAAGAGAGAGCGCTAGCGCTGATTTGAGTGATTGGGACGGAATCCAACAGGACACTGCATGCACGGCCACACGCGGCCACAGACGTCGACGCCGTGAGCGAGGTACGCACGCGTACGAAAGCGAGTGCGGTTGAAATGCCGAGTAAAGCACAGTGTTGGGTGGTGTCCTACGCCCGTCGCCGAGCCGACGGCTCGCGTGAAGGTGCATCGAAAGAAGGATTGTTAACTGTTCCAAAAGAATCGTCGGTGATGCTTTTGCACACACATCCCGACGGAGCGAGACTTGCACACTGTGCGTACACCCCTGGTTTATCACCGGGTAAGCGCATGCCCGTTGGCGACTATGATTGCGAATTGCTCATGCTTTCTCCGCACGGTGGAGGTGGGAATCCAGCGTACGCAGCGGCTTTCGTGCGTCCGGGCGAGGTGCTACCAAACATGACGCCGTATAAAGAAGAAGGGTGGTTAGAGTGGCTTGGGTTGGATGACTTGCACGAAGACGGTGATAGTAGAGTGCCTGTGGTGTTGCGAGCCCCACACCTTCCGAGTGCGCATGATCCACAGCCGACGACGCCGATTTCGTTTGCGCCGTCGAATGCGTACGGGCGGGAAGATCGACACGAACAACAGCGACGCGAGCGCGATGCATATGAGCACGAAAGAAACGCACAAAGTACGCGCACGGCTGATACTTACTATCAGCAGCCGCCGCAGCAGCAGCAACAGCAACAGCAACAGCAGCAGTACCAGCGACACCAACAACAGTATCATCATCAGCACGCGCAACCAGTGCTCGCGCAAACTGTAGGTGGTGCCTTGATGGCTGCGAGTGCTTCAATTACCGAGCGGGTGCCGAGCGCGGATAATCGGCACTCACACACTCCGGCACCGGCACCGGTACCGGTACCGGCACCGATAACGCGCCCGCGCGAGTCTGTGTTTCATGACGAGGACGTCGACGATGAAGCGGCGTTCGCAGAGCATGTCCGATTTGATCCCGTTCGCGAACAACCCGTGCGAGCGGTGACGACGCCAACCATTGGAGGCACGATTGACGAGTTGGACGCCCTTCGCGCCAAACTTGCAGAATTGGAACGTCTCACAGGCACAACTGTTGAGGAAGCTGAGCGCGCTCTCGAAGCTGATTTGGTGAAAACTCGTGAATTCGTCCCAGACTTGTTGGTCGTCGACACGAATGAGGCTGCGCCGGTGCAAGAACCGGCTAGTGCGTTATCCACGTTAGCGACCGAAACGCCAAAATCTCTGCCGATGGTGACGAAGTCATCTCCACCGTCAATGACGTCTGTCGTTGCTGCGTACGCATCGCCGGCGAGGAACGTCGCGGCTCCCGTGCGCGAGCGTGTCCAGCACGTGCCCGTCATTGAAGTTCCACCTGCAATTTCGGTATCGGCGAACATTTTCAAGACCAGCGCGTCACACAACACAACTCGAGCACAGATCACGGCCATCAAAACTGTCGTAGAGGCGGAAATCCCACCTCCTCTGCCGTCCCAACCGGCGGCGCACGCACCAGTCGTACGCGCAACACCGCAAGTGGTGAAGTCCATTTCTGCGGCGCCGAAACCGAGCGTTGTGGCGGTGACCCCAGAGGAAGTTGATGCCAATGACGCTTGGGCCGCGGCAGTAGCTAGACGCAACCGATCAGTAGACGAGGACGACAGCGACTCCAGCGATGTTGACGACGACGCGCCATCGCGCGCTCCCGCAAAGGTTGTTCATGTTGTGTCAACGAGCTCGAAGAACACATCCGCAACTCTCACTGTTGTTAGTGATGGTAGCGGCAGCGGCGGCGGCGCAGTATCCACGCGCGCGGTAATGTTTGAAAATGGATCTACTCCACCCAAGGCTGTCGTGCCGCCGGCGGCAGCGTCAAAACTATCTTCGGCTCAGGTCTCTGAACCCGATTACGGCTCAGGTAGCGTAGCCGCGCGGGCGAGTATATTTGGCGAGCAGACGAGTGTGAGTCGTCGGCGCGATTAGTACGTGAGCTTGATGACGCATCTAGACTGACGGACGACTAGTCGTAACCGCCCTTGCGGTTGCTAAATTGTACAATACTCTGCCCGTGTTGTTAACGGTACTTGAGTAGAACACCATAGTTTCGCGTGACATCGCGCCCGTAGACGATTTCCGTAGCGCGTCAATCAAGATGCATGTCGTTGTGTAAAGGAAGCGCGATTGACAACTCCATCTCTCGTCTGCGCGTCGTGTTGTACGTGCGTCGTCGTCGTTCTCTTCCGTAGCGCGTCAATCAAGATGCATGTCGTTGTGTAAAGGAAG
>Ga0181552_10002279_pt1 | contig 14066 bp, 18 predicted proteins | sample 011ome_18_FD_130583 | JGI IMG/M metagenome (GOLD analysis project Ga0181552, IMG submission 130583) | Coastal salt marsh microbial communities from the Groves Creek Marsh, Skidaway Island, Georgia - 011501BT metaG (megahit assembly) | ecosystem: Environmental > Aquatic > Marine > Intertidal...
CAGATTAACGCTACCTTATTTGGAAATCTTTTGGCTGTTTGCCTAATATGTTCGTATATCATGTCACTATTATATCAAAAAAAGAGGGAGAAGTCAAGACCTCTCCCTCCGGTTCTCACGCCCAGTCTGCGGTTAGGCGTTGTGAGCCTCGATGATAAGTTTACCATACTTCTTGAAGAACTCCTCGATGCAAGGAACTTTGCGAGGTTCAAGAGGAAGTTTGTAAACTTTCAATGCAGTACGACCACCAAGTACGGTCATTTCTGTTTCAAAGTTGTCCATCATGAAACGGAAGAAGTTGTCAGCCATTTTGTACAACTCGTCCATTTTCTCTTTGCCGTTGCGATCAACAAAGTCACGCAATTCGTAGCAAAGTGAAGCAGTCAATGAGAACATCGCAGAAATCTCACGACCTTCAGCACTCAGAGTTTTCACCTTACCTGACAAGATATCTGTCGGGTTAGGAAGTTTACCAGAGATTGCTCGGTGAGCCATGAACTTAGTTGCGATACCATCACCAACAGTACCTGCAATCAAATCGTGCAAACGACTATCTGAGATTTGCTCACCTTCTTGAGGAAGCATCTGAGACACGAAAGTCCAAGAACGAGGAGTAGCAAACGCACGTGACGCAGTACGAGGATCAAAGTTCATAAGATCCATCTTGTTAGCAGTTACGTAACCTACGACCTCAGCACTGATATCGTTAGTCAACGCCCAGTTCTGCCAGTCCTCGAAATCAGTAGTCATTTCAAGATGAACAAAACGGTTAGCAAGTGGGCTAGGCATGCGATACGCAACACCGCGATCACTTTCACGATTGCCAGCAGCAACGATTAGAACATTGTCAGGAAGACGATAGTTACCCAACCGACGATTAAGAATTAGCTGATAAGCAGCAGCCTGTACAGACTGAGGAGCCTGATTCATTTCGTCAAGAAACAGAACGATACATTCGAATTGATCTGCAAGTTCTTGAGTAGGCAAATCAGCAGGAGGAAGCCACTCCATCAAGCCTGTGTTAGTGTTAGGAACAGGAATACCACGCAAGTCAGTGGGTTCCATGAGAGCAAGCCGCATGTCAATCATGTAGCCTGAACGCTCTTGTGTAATTGAGTCAACAATCTCAGATTTACCGATACCGGGAGGACCCCAGATGAAGACCGGACGCTTACGATTCATAGCGTAGTTGATTTCAGCACGAATATCGCTCGGGCGAACTAGACGTACATCCATATCATTTAGTGAAACTTGTGCAGACATTTTGAGAACCTTTCTTGATTTATCTCAGATTACTTAATAACTATAGCGTGATTCGCTGATTATGTCAAGTTTTTTAATTCAGCACGGGAACAATAAGACTGACGGCGCACGTTGTTAAAGAACGCACGTGCTGCGGCGTATGTGTCGAATGTCTTTGATTTTACTGAGCGATAGACTAGATATTCAACTTCAAACATTGTTGTTCCCTCTTTCTGATTACTATATTAATATAGCACGATTCGGGGATTTGTCAAGTTTTTACAAGTTTTTAATAAATTTATCTGCAACAAATTCATGAAATTTAATGCCCGGATGTCCATGAAAATTATGATTTTGTATTAACCCCTTAGAGTTATCTCGTCCGCGGTCATTCATTCCTACGCTTAAAGATTCTTCTAACATCAAAGAAGGCGATATAAGTATCGTGTCTTTAAAGTTTTGTATTTTGTTGTGTGTTTCTACATACATGTCTTCGATTTTATCTATATCATATTCTAACTCATATGTATTCTGTACAGTCTGATGTAAGTAGTATTTTTGCCTAGCATCCCACTTCTCATCCCTACCTTCAAATGAACCCAGTACGAATATATTTTTGGGTTTAAATTTAACTTCGTTATACCAATTGAATAATAATCTATACATTGTTTTTGGACCACAGCCGCCAACACCAAAGTTTTTAACTTTTCTTCCAGTTATTCTATTAATAACAGCAGGCCAACTTTTTAATCTAGAAACTCCTATACCTACAGTGAAGCTACAGCCAAAACACCAAATATCATTTTCGTCATATAGATTGTAATCTTCCTCTCTTAATGATCTAAATCCGTAGTTGTTAAAATAGTAGTCAAAATTTTCATGCTTATGTAAATCTTCGTTTTTTTCTTCGCCGTGCCAGTACTGAACTCTACGATAAGGATCTACTGTTTTACTGCCCCTACTGTATAGATTCATATTTTCTTGTTCTGTATCCAAAGTTCGAAATCTCCTTCTATTAATAATAATTCAGCGGCTATGCTTTCTTCGTATAGAATAAGTGTACCTCGGTGTAAGTAAAAAGGAGAATGTAAATATGAATCTAGTGCAAGTATCTCGTTTCCACTTTCGTTTCTTTTTCCTGTACTTAAGGATATTTTATATGCTTTGAAATGTTTTTCTATTACGTCTTTGCCGAACCTAGTAAGTCGAAAATGTTTTTCGTCATCTGATGAACTAATAAAGATATCATTGACTTTGATTTCTTTGCGTCCGGCGGTTTTGCCTGTAGTATTTTGATTCAAATACTTTATCAGTTCTGACTTTTTCATTTTAGAAATCTAGTTTATCGCCGCGTGTTAGCCTATAAACTTCGAAATCCTCACATTTGAATAAATCATTCAACCGTTCTGCTAAGTTAATAGCATGTCCTGGGTTTGAAAACGAGCATTTTTTATATTTAGGTCCCGGAAAGTTAACAAGGCTATTAAGTGAGCGTAAGTTAATGGCTTCACCCTTGTAAAAAACTGCATAGATTGCATCTGCTTTTAATACTTGTTCACTACGATATGTTTTGTTATCTGTGTGTTCAAGAATAATAGTAGGTTTAGGTCTTGCCATATTTGTATCTTCCTCTTTATATTATACACATATTTATCATATTTCTTATATTAACTCAGTATATAAATAAGAGTATAAAGTTTTGGAGGACTATATGTCAGATAAAAAAGAACCATTAGTATGTCAACTTGGTATGGGTGGAATTAATTTTAAGCATACAAGAGTTGACCTATGCTATCGTGCTATCAATGGTACACGTGAACAATACACGACATTCGAAGAAGTCATGAAAGATCCTGAACTAAACAGACAGAGACTTTCGTTACTTAATGGTGAATTTCCATTACCTCAATGTAGAGACTGTAAGCAAATGGAAGATGCGGGAGCAGAAAGCTATCGTCAACGCATTAAACTAAGCGATAAGCCAAATCAGTGGTATATTGATAATGTCAATCCTGAAACTGGTGAAATGCGTACATTACACCGAATGGAGTTTCGCTTTAATAATACATGCAACTACGCATGTAGACATTGTAGTCCAGAATATAGCACTCTATGGACAAAGACTTTAAAAAAGAACAGAGACCTAGAAGAACAGAACCCAATTTTCAGCATTGTACACGAAGAAAGTTATGCACAACAAATCGATATGGCAGGCATGACACCATACATCGAAAGACTAGATGAAGGTGATTACCTAGAGCTAGAAATTACAGGTGGCGAACCATTCTTTCAAAAAGAAGTGTGGGAGTTTTTGACAAATATTCAACCAGTTGCTAATAAGATTAACCTAATCATTACTTCTAATGGTAGCATTCCTGGTAAATGGAAAGGTTACAATCTGTATGACTTATTGGGGAATTTTCATGCGGTTACACTACAGTTCAGTATCGATGCATCGGAAAGTTTTTACAATTACTTTAGAGAAGGCGGAGATTGGGATAGGGTTAAAACAAATGTGACGCAGTTGACAGATGTATTAGAAACTGTTTCTGTTAATCCCGTTATTACTATATCAATGTTTCAAGCAGCAAGAATGCCAGAAATTTTAACAGACTTGAAACAATATTCGCCCACACGTAAGTTTACATCTGGAGAGGTATTACGTCCAGACTTTATGAACCCTATACATATGCCTAGAGGATTGAAAGATAGATATTTAAATGAATGGTATGATTGGATGTATACTGTAGACGCAGAAGATAGATTTCACGGAAAACGAGTTGCTAACTTTCCAATTGCAATGATGAAAAGTGACGATGGCGATCCAGAAATGTGGGATAAGTTCTGTAAGTATACAGATAGATTAGATGAAATTTTTGGGAAAAGAGTATTTGATTACTTCCCAGAGTGGAAAGAATATTGGACGACTTTGTAAGCCGTCCAATCTATTATGCTTCTTCTTTTTTGTCTGCTTCATCCAATACACGATTGAATTCACGCAAACGTTTAATCACTGATTGAAAATCAACAATCGTTGTCCATCTATCAATGAAGTATGTTAGAGCGCCTTCAACACGCCCGAAAGCATTTAGAACCTGAATAAGAACACCGAATGTAATCAACTGTGCAAAGTAACTTGGTGCTAGTACGACTAGAGCAACGTTACCTGCAAACATACCGAATGCTGTTTGCCAAATACCAAATCCCATATACCAATTGAATAGTCTATAGTAGTTGCGCTTTACGCTTGCAAACATTGGGAATAGGTCTTCTGTTAGACGTTCATTGAAATCGTCTTCTGAATATACTAGCTTCTTACGAAACTTCGCTTCAACAACTTGGTTCTTATATTCTAGTCCTGGTAGTTTAATACCTAGCAAGAATGATAGAAGTGTACCACCAATTGAAAGCGTCAGTGCTGCCCAAACTAAGAAGCCAGGAATAATCTGACCGTTCCAGATAGGTAGACCTTCGCTCAACGTCCATAGAACAGGGATGAAAGCGGCTAGAATGAAAATCTTGTTTACAAACCCTGTGAACAGAGATTGTAGTGTTTTACCGAAAATCATTAAGTCTTCTTGGATACGCTGTGAACCACCTTCAATCTTCGCAGTTGATGCTTCCCATCTGCGCAAATAGTAATGTGTATTCGCTTCACGCCACGCAAACGTATATCGTTGTGTTTGCCATGTAGCATAAGTAGCCATCGGAACATAGATGATTAGAATTTCTAAGAAACTCGGTACCATCACAGTCTCGTCCATTTTAAATGTAATGAACTCCCAGAAACGTGCGGGATTGAATCCCCAAAATAGTTCCCAGAAACGTTCTTCTTGTAGTGTTTGTATTGCGTCATAGAACTCACGGTTCCATGCGTTATAATATACGAGAATTTGCACATTGTACCAACCAATGAACAGTAGCCAAGCTAACATTAACCAAGCATACAGCGCACGATCTGGCGTTGCAAAGAAACTCTTTAGCATTTTTTAGTCCTCCAAATTACGACTTAGACTGGGTCTAATGTCGCTGTATTCAGACCCCAAAAGTTTACATAATTTGTAGCTAATTTTATAATATTTGGTTTTGCTTGAAAATCACGAGGATGTAACCAATACATCGTCTGATTAGGGATCTGAACAAATAGTTTACGAACTTCTGGGTCTTCAACGCCCAATTGTTCTAACAACCCTAATAAGTTAGAAGCTGTACGGTACGCACTCGATTCTGCTTGTTTAGGATGCATTCTGACGATAAATTCTTCTGGTGTACCCGGTCCGTGAATACCGAACCAAACATTACCGATAAGATATCTTCTGTCTCCACCTAAGAACATCAAACCACATGCTGATGCACATACTGTTTTTTCTTTTAGATGTTCAATGTTTAGGTCTTCACCTACTTTGCCTGGCGTGTAAACTACTTTACCGTCAGCATTCATTACTGGTGTATCTCTGACAACTGTGACAACGTTCCTTAATTTGATATGCGCAGCAAGACAAGAACCCTCTGCTAGATTGCCACCTGGGCTTTCTAAGATTAGAGTAAAGTCTGACGGCATATCTGGAACGATTCTGTCACAGTCGCCTTCACCTACAGAGCCTGTTAGTGTGTACAGATAATCATCTATTTTCTCAAATTTTAAATGATCTTCTGGCTTATCTTCTTTTTCAGCTTTTTGTGAATTCAATCTTTCGTATTCCTCGATGAACGTATCGTAATACATACGTCCTTGATTAAAAGATAAAAATCCTACTAATAGTACTAAAACAAGATATACTGGGTTCTTGATAATAGTTCGAATAAGTCGATAGACCCATGTCGATTTAATTGCTGATATAATGAAGTTAGCTGCATTTTTTAAGAATCCCATACATATGTTCCCTATTAGATTTAGTTATTATATATTTATCTTTTAGAGAACGATATCACTAATCACTTGACTTCCCAGCCAGGTGTTAATGGTTTGGGTTGATCCTCTTGTTGTGGTGCACCACCACCTTGTTGCTGTTGCTGCATTTGCATTTGTGCTTCGAATTCTTCACGTGTTACACACTGTGCTGTTTTGTACATTTTATGTTCAATACTCAATTGATAACCATTTGGCGGGGTCTGTTGATATTGAATATATTGTTGACATAATTCCATATTAGGAAATGGAACAAATTGCCACATTGGGTTTCCTAGTGGTACATTGAAAACACTTACTACAAAGTGTCCAATTACCATAACTGCTGTAAAGTCCATTAGAATTTTCCTCCATCATAGGTACTATTAGTTTCAGTCTTTGTAGAGTTTTTTAACTCTAATAAGAGCATTGATATTTCTGTCTGCATTTTAACTGCATCTTCTATTGATAGTTTTACTTGCTTGTCTTTGCGTTGAACTCCTCTGTTCACAATCGCAAGAAAGGTTTTTATTGTTTCATACATCTGTTTATCTCTGCTTCTAATTGAGACTTAGTTTTGAATGGTCCTATATACTCATAGTTATCAAGCGTTTCACGCTTTACACAATAGGCATTCTTCCATCCAGCACCAGGAAAAGAAAGACCGTAATAGCCAGCAGCATAAAGAACTTTCGACTTTTCCGTTTTAGTATATATTGGGATATTTTTATCATCCAAAGATTTATTGTAAGCACGATGCTTGCTAGGATAACCTTCAACATCATCTATATCTTTCCCGTATTCTACGCTTTCTATTTTTTTCACTTGACGAGATTCAAGAATTTTACTCCCGAACTTCGAAGTTAGAGCATCGAGGCTAAGGGTTTCAAAGCCATCCTCTCGAATGATTACTTCAAAGTCGGAAGACTGAGTCTTACGTATAAGACCTAGTTTTATTCCTGCATCTTCTACAATCCAAAACTTGTCTTTAATTATTTCTACTGTATACATCTTTTATTCTGTCTATACATTGCTGTTCTGTGCTGTCTATGTTTAAACCAAATTCTTTAAGAATATTTAAGTTATTATTTTGCCAAGATAATATGTCTTCACTATTTCCTATCTTTGCCTTGATATAATCCTCAAGCTCTTCCTTCCAATGTTTTATTCCATATGCATATGCTTTTGGAGAAATGTTAACACCGTATGATGTATCTATCGTTTCTGTTGTCTTTTCGCTTTTAGATGTCTTAAAAAATAAATCAACAAACTCATTGAAATCTTTGCACTCTAAATTTCTTTCGTCATTCGCCCATTCCCATTTATATACACCTTTATTATACTTTTGCATCCATTGTTTTTTAAACATAAGAGGCAATGTGATATGATACTCGTTTGTATCCGGGTATATATAGATATGTTTTCTATTTGGAAGTGATGAAAAATCACGTTCTGCTAAATGATTTCTGAGCAACACTCTATCTGTAATTTTACATGCAATTGCCGCTTGTTTGACTATATTGGTAGGTTCTATTTTTTTCTTTTGCCAATAATGCATAATCATTAAATTTTTTACTAATAAATCAGCTTGCATTACATCGGTATTTTCGTGACCATTATACAGCACTGATTGTAGTAGTTTATTAATAAAAGGTTGTACTAGAATATTTCTGAAACTATCAATAGAAGTGTCATCATTTGGTAACTTTTTTCTAGTGTGTACGCACCCAACTGCGTCTGAAACAAGTTCACCTAAAAATTCTCCACCGCTTCCTCCGTTGTAATCTATTACATATAAATTACTCGCGTCTGATGTATTCAAAGAGATTTCAGGCGTTCCCATGTTTCTCTCCAGTCTTTAACATGGTGTACTACTCCATTTCTTCCCTTTACGGCTTCTGCAATATCATAGTCGTTTCCGCCAGGATTACATTTGTCACCAAAGAAAACAATATTTTCATCTTGTTTAAAGTCATTTAGTATCTGCTGTTTGCCCTTGCCAATTGGCATAATATCAAGACCAGTCTCACCTGCAACCTGAGCAACTACGTTATATTCATCTGAAAATTCAGTATTAAATTCTCTTGCAATAATTTCTCTGTCTTTGTTTTGAATATCATATTTTACATATGCTTCACGTTGGTGAGGTTTTGCTTTTCTTCCTACGATAGAAAAGTTTACTAACCCAGGACGTTCATCAAAGTGCCAACCTGTTTTGGGTGCAAAACGACTGTACATTAGTACACTTTCTAAATATTTCCATGGGCGTTCAGGAAGACGCCAGTCATTGTTGTATATGTTTACGCCTTTCTCCCATACTGAATTTCCAGAACAGTTATAAGAACGAGCAACCCGTTCAAACAGTCCCTTGCCTATTTGTTCTATTGTTTTAGGTGCATCGCTTCCTGTTGCAAGATATACATCATTCATTTTAGAAAATTTCATCATAAAACGTAGGAAGGAGGGGTCAATAGCCCCTCGGCTCGGAGTTAAGGTTCCGTCTACGTCAAAGATAAATTTATCCATGTGGGTATCCTTTGTTTAGAATAGCAGCCATTTCGTCTGGTGCTTTAGCAAGATTTTGTAAATCCCAGTAACCACACCATTTAAGGAAATTAATACCTACACCTTGCTTGTTCTTCGGTTTACTTGCTTCTGCGATAGTCTCAATGAAGTCTACTTTCAAATGATCAGGTTGTGCAGTCAAATCAATAAGCGTTTTGTTACGTTCATAGTCTTCACGCACAACGTGTTCTTCACCATTATGGTCAGTCCAACGCTGTAACATAAAGTTATTCCAATTAAAGCCACCGCTGTTACGATCCTCAAATGCTTCAATCATACCTACTTTATTCTTTGTGCCTTTCTTACGGCAACCTGGATACGCTGAAAAGATGTTATCGCTTGTATCACCACGAATACATTTCTCAAATAACAACCATTCGGGATCAGGTGCAGCGAGAACTTCTTTAGTCTTCTTATCTTTGATTGGTGTCATATGCTTATCATCTTTGAAGAACCCATCTTTATTAATGATACGGTTCTGTACACCGTCATAGATAGTCACGTTGTCACAGATAAGTTGTTGATAGTCACTATCGCTAGACACGATAATGTGATTATCATCTGGGTGTGAAGCAATGAATAAAGCAATCATATCATCTGCTTCTGCGTTTGGATTGCGTAACATAGTTACGTTAGTCTTTTCTGACAAGAACTCAACCATGTTGTCATATGCGTCAAACATGATAGCATCTTCTTCTTGTTCACGCACAGACTTAGCCTGTTGTGCTGCTTTACGTTGTGCTTTGTATGGAGTGTAATAGTCTTTACGCCATGAACGACCCTCTAAACAAAATACTGCGTGGTCTGCGTTAAACTTTTGATAACACATCTTAACGCTAGACATCATAATATGAAATGCAAGTCCAATTTTCATATCGATATCTGCGCCGCGCATACCAACGTGTTTCGCACGATGATACATGTTGAAACTATCAACAAGAATGAATGTAGCCATAATAGTCCTCTATGTTAGTTGATTCTATGCTACTCTATTTGTAAGTAAATGTCAAGAGTATTCTGCGGTGTCTTCATCAGTTTTTAAACGTTGAATGATAAGACCTTCTTTACTATCTGTCATAAAAGATTTAGCAGTCCCATCTTCGTCTTCAAGGCCTTCCATAACAATATTTTGACATAGGTCATTGAACCAATTGTCAACGATTTGTTCTGGTTCTACACCTTCATACCCTGAGTTGGCAAGATATTCTACAAAATGCTCATTAAAGTCAAGTTCAAAAAACCCAGAACCCGGTGACTTTTCGTCTATTTCTAAACTTACCACACGTACATAAGGTTCTTCATTTGCAGTTGCAATACGTTTCTCAAATTCTTGTTGTGAAATTTTGTTGTACTTTTTATCAACTTTAGCAATAGCAATTTCACGTGCTACATCATCTTCTAATGCTTCTGCTTTTGCTCTATCACGTTCTTCTGGTGTTTTAATCCATGACTTAAAAATGTTTTGCATCACTTACCCCTTTAGTTCTGGTACTGCTTTGAACAGTTTCTCAATGCCACCACTGATATAAAACATATTATTGTATCCGTTGTTCTTAATGTACTTTGTGACTTGTTCACTGCGTGTACCATCATTACAACAAATTATACATGTAATATATGTAGGGGCCATTTCTATATTTTCAGGGATATCATACATTGAAATATTAAAAGAACCTTTAATAGATCCTTCAGTTTCTATTTCAGAGTTTTCCCTGATATCGACCAGCAGGTATTCCTGCTGATCTTTCCATTCGTTAACGAATTCTTCGATTGAGATTTCAATTTGTTCTTCGTTTGTTTTGTAGAACATTACCAGCCTACCTTTTCCCACGGAACATCCTTGTTACCAAAGTGTCCGTATACACAGTTCTTGCTGTACTCATGGAAGTTATACATATCAAATCTACGAATAATTCCCAGTGGTGTCAAGTCAATATTGTTTTCAATAAACTTTTGAATTGAACGGTTGTGGCCATTACTATCTACATAGATACTTGTTGGTTCTTTTACCCCAATGGCATAACTCAATTGAATCTGACACCAATCTGCCATGTCATCTGCTACTACGTTCTTAGCTAACCATCTAGCCATGTACGCCGCTGATCTATCGACTTTGGTGGGGTCTTTTCCAGAAAAGGCACCACCACCATGGGGAGCATAGCCACCATAAGTATCAACGATAATTTTACGCCCGGTGACACCAGCGTCTCCATCGGGCCCACCAATAACAAAGTTACCAGTAGGGTTAAGATGCCATATAGTCTCATTGTCTACTAATCCTCCTAAGACATCACGTGCAGCTTCACGTGATAGAGCCTGTGCTTGGCTCATATTTCCTTCAGTGTGTTGTGTTGATACAACTACTTGGTCGATACGTTTTACTTGACCGCCTTCATATTCAACACTGACCTGCGATTTAGCATCTGGTCCTAAAACATCACCACGCATTGTTTTTAGTTTATGTAAGATATTATGTGCGTAATAAATTGGCGCTGGCATGTATGCGTCATTGTCGTTACATGCATATCCAAACATAATACCTTGATCGCCTGCACCAAAGTCATCTGTACCTAATGCGATATCAGCACTTTGTGCGTGAACCTCATTGTAAATCTTTAGATTTTCCCAATGGAATCCATCTTGCTCATAACCAATTTCACGAACCTTGTCACGCACGATTGCTTCAACTTCTTCTTTAGATACGTTAAAGTTTTTTACTTCGCCCGCCAACGTTACATGGTTGGTAGTTACAAGTGTTTCAATAGCGACACGTGTAGTCTCGTCACCATTCTTCAACCCTGCGTCAACTAGGGCATCTGAGATTTGGTCTGCTACCTTGTCTGGATGTCCGTCACTAACACTTTCGCTTGTAAAAATATAATTGTTCATAAATGTTTCCTTATTTTATCATACTGTTCTTCTGTATGTATACCATGTAGGTATTTTTTGTTTTCATCAAGTCCCCCAGGCATTTCCGAATAGGCTAATGTGGAGTCTTGGTGAGAAGCGCCATCCTCTTTTGAGACATATGTTTGCGACTTCTTGTACGTTGAGGTTGTATTCTTCTGAACGTCCTCCGAGCGGCATGAGGTATACAGGCTTTCTAATTCCAGCCTTCCCATATTCTTCAACTGCTTGTACAGCTTCATCAAAATCTGTGTTATCAGACACAACAAATTTAAAATACATATCAGAGTTAATAACACTGGCATAATCACAAGCAACACTAGGCTGTATAGCGTCTCCCCAAGATTCTCCAGAAACGGAGAGTTTAGGCGAACAAGAAAATGTTGTTTTAAATCTTGCACTTCTGCTAAGATATTCTTTAAAGTCTGCGTGAAGTGTTTGGGTACAATTTGTTTCAAATGTGACATTTTTTAAGTCTCTCATTTTAGGATGTTCGAAAAGTTCTACATACAAACGTTGCCAAGCAAGTAGAGGCTCACCGCCTGTGATTATAAGATGAATATCTTGCCCATCTTCTTGCGTCCAACAGCCGTTCGGAGTTAGCGAAAGTAGATGCTCAACAACTTCGTCTACTGTTCTGTCATGTACTAAATGACGGAACTCAGGATAGATACTAGCATATGTGTCGCATCCGGTGTGGATGATAGGTAAGTCCTCAAATCGTTTTGTAGTTTCATGTACGCCATCTTTAATTAATTGCTCCACTTCGGGATTATATCTAGACTTTTCTCTATCTCTATTTAGTCCGAAATTTTGACAGCGAAAGTTACAACCGAAAGTTCGTAGAAATACGCTTGGTACTCCTACATGTAATCCTTCACCTTGTACACTATAAAATGCTTCTGAATATCTTAGTTTCATAGCTGGTTTTCTGTTAACTGCTTCATAAGAAGGATAACCCTTTTCGTATACAGGAGACTCAATCATCTTGGTGCAAACTCCTGCTGTAGTTTAATGTTGTCAAAAAACTCTTGCTTGACGTGTGGATTATCAAAGAATGAACCTTTAAGAACTGTTGTTTGTGTAAGAGAACTATGCGCACGAATCCCACGATTTTCACAGCAACCATGTGTTGCTTGAATATAGACACCAACATCATTACTATCAGTTGCTTTCATAATCTCACGTGCGATATCCATAGCAAGTTCTTCTTGTAGAGTACCACGCATTGCACACCACTGTGCAATACGAGTATACTTTGACAGACCAATCAACTTGTCTGCGGCAATGATACCGATATACGCAACACCCTTGACAGGCTGATGGTGATGTGAACATACACTTGTAAGTTCTGAACGCACAACAAGCATACCTTCATACTTTTCGTTTGTCACATTATCAGGTTCATTTGGAAATGCTGTTGCACTAGGAGCAGGATCATATCTACCACTCATTATTTCATTGATGTACATTTTTGCAAGACGCCTACCAGTGTCCATGCTATTAGGATCATTATGCCTGTCGATAATTAAACTGTCAAGCACACCTTCAAACTTTGTAGTAAGTTCTTCTATAAGTGCTTGTTTATCGCCTTCTTTAAGTACAGAACTGATATTGTCTCCTGCCCAGTACCTTACATCAGCATCTTGTAAACGTTTTTTGATGTCATCACTTATCACTATATTTCTCCTCTTTTGAAATTCCTTTATATGATTTTATAATCTTTTTCAAATTATTGCAACTAAAATATTCCTCTTTTAAGAAGTTTGTCAACTTCGAAATATTTGGATAGTGTTTTTTATGGTCACTCATAACCCAATGTATTTTTTCTATAATCTTTTCTTTGTGCTTAAGATAAGAATCCCAACTTTCTGTCCACTCTGCAGGATACTTAAAGTAATCATCATACATTTCTGTATAACTTAATCTATCTGGCACTAAAGGAAAACAGTTTACAATGGCACCTTCAAATGCACTAATACCTAATGTCTCTTGTAAGTTTGCACTGAATATCATTTTTGCTTCTCCAAGTAAGTTATGATATTCTACTTTGCTTAATCTACTATCCTGACAAACTACAAATTCATAATCACTTTGTAGTTCTTCTTTCAAGTCTCTAAATATTTCTGGTTGTTTTTCTGGAGCAACTCTGTGTGGGAAAAGTATTAAGTTTCTTTTCTTCATGTTTAAGAAAGGTTGAAGAGCATCCAATTCATACTCCATAGGCCAACCAGTTCTTACAATCTTGTTATCATCTATATGTTTTTGTTTTTCTTCATCACTGCATTTAAGTAATTCTTTGCAAAATAGATTAATATGAAAGTCACTTGCAAAGTCGTTGTGCTTAAAACATTCAAACATACTGTTCTTAACAAGAAGTACCCAAGGTTTATCACCTACAAGTTTGTCTATACAGTCTGCAGGAACATAAATTCCAGCCTCATCAACACCATCCATTACCACA
>Ga0181552_10002285_pt1 | contig 14040 bp, 10 predicted proteins | sample 011ome_18_FD_130583 | JGI IMG/M metagenome (GOLD analysis project Ga0181552, IMG submission 130583) | Coastal salt marsh microbial communities from the Groves Creek Marsh, Skidaway Island, Georgia - 011501BT metaG (megahit assembly) | ecosystem: Environmental > Aquatic > Marine > Intertidal...
GTATAATTTTTTAAATTTTCAAGTAATTCTTTTTTCAACCAATTTTCTTTAGGTAAAACAAAACCCATTTTTGATCTTTCAATTATTTTTGTTGGAATTTGACCATATGATATATCTTTCAATAATTTTTTTGAATTTAATAAACTGGACATATGTTTGCTTGGAATTGAATTAATGTAATCTACCATTTCATTGTCTAAAAAAGGCGTTCTAGCTTCTATCGAATTCATCATTGCTAGCCTGTCTGTTACATACAAAAATTCGTAAGGTAATTGCAAGTTAAAATCAATTTCTTGAGCTTTTTTTTTTATACCTGACGTATTAGAAGAGACTAATGAATGTATCAAATAATTTAAATTTAAATCCTCATTTTGTTTTATTAATTTATCAATTTCTTTTTCGTAAAAAATTTTATTATAAAAAAAACCATAAAAATATTTGAGATCAGTTAATTTTTGATTTTTAAAAAAATTTAAAGAATTTTTTAAAAAAAAATCACTTAAAATATAATTTTTCCATTTTCCATAATTTCCAAAAATTTCATCAGCACCTGTTCCAGTGAAAATTACTTTTTCATTTTTTAGATTTTTATAAACATGCCAAGAGGCCAAACTTCCAGCATATGGTTCAGCTAAATTTTTAAAAATTATATTCAAATCCAATAATATATCTTTTGGGTTTATCACAATCTCAGTATGATCGCTATTGATATGCTCTGATAATAATTTTGCATAATTACGTTCGTCATGAATTTTATCAAAACCTTCATATCCTACCGTTATAGTTTTTATTTTTTTACTACTATTAGATGCAAATATAGATGCAATAAGACTCGAGTCTAATCCACCAGACAAGGAACAAGCAATTGGAACATCACTAAGACTCCAGTTTTTTATAGAGTTATTTAAAGCTTCTTTTCCGCCCAAAACTATATCGGAATAATTATTAAATTTTATTAAATTTTTTTTAACTTCATATTTTTTAGTATTTAAAGTTCTATTTGATAAATCAAATACAAAGTAATGGTTGTTTTTTAATTTTTTAACATTTTCATAAATTGTATTTTCAAAAGGAACATATTGTAATTGGAAAAATGATTTAATTGATGAAACAGATAAGTCCTTACTTATATGTTCTAATTCAAGAAGTGGTTTAATTTCTGATGAAAAAAAAAATTTATTTTGTAAAAATGAATAATATAATGGTTTAATTGAAAATTGATCTACTGCGCCAAATAAAAGATTTTTTTTTTTATCGTAAATTACAAAAGAAAACATTCCATTTAATTCTAATAACATCTCAATTCCTTTAAAATCATAAAGTTTGAGTAAAACTTCTGTATCAGAATTTTTAGTTAAAAATGAATAACCTTTATTTTGAAGCATAGATCTTAAAGATGGTGAATTAAAAATTTCTCCATTATAAATTATAATTAAATCTTTAAAAGACATAGGCTGTTTGCCCTTTTCAATGTCTAAAATACTTAATCTATTATGCAATAATGTTGCCTTATTATTTTGGAAAAATTGTTTATCATCAGGTCCTCTATGATTTTGAAGATAAAGTAATTTGTGAACATTATCTTCACTGATTTTTACATTAGTTCCAAAAATTCCACACATCAATTAATCCATTGATTTAGTGGATCTTTAAAATAATCTTCCTCTAAATTAGATAACCATTCTACCAGCTCAAGATCATGATCTTTTTTTAAAGATTGGTTTTCAGATTGAGTTACTTGAAGCTTTGACCTTAAATCATTTGTATAAAAAAAACTAAAATTTTTAGGAGAATAATTTTTACAAATTAAACTTATATACGCAAATTTATTAGCTAGCTCTTCAACTCGACTTAAATTACTTTTAAATATATGAAGATTAGTTAATGTGTGCTGATATTCAGCTAGATCCATAAAATTATTAGTAAAGCCTTTATTTTCATATCTCCCAGTTCCTGCCGTAATTACAGTCTTCCCTCGCATTGCAGCTTCTATACCAACAGTTCCTCTTACAGTTATACAATAATCAAGTATATCTAAAAGAAAATATGTGCTTATTGTTGATTTGCTTGAAAGATAATAAAAATTATCAGGTAATTTTCCAAATAATTTAATTATATGTTCAAGCTCAGGTTCAATTTCTTTTTCTTTTATATTGTCTTGATAATTTTTTGTCTGATTACTAGGGTGTGATTTAATAATCCAATTAATATTTTTATTTTTTTCTGCAAATTTTAATGTTTGCTTGAACCACTCCTCGTAGCTTAAAAAAAGATCATTTCCATAGAAAAAAGTTCCATCCCAAAAAATATGAGGAAAAACTACAGCATTTTTTTTTGAATTTCTTATGCCTATTTCAATCAAGATATCTTTGGCACTTCTAAGGTTTTTACCTACCATAGTTCCTGCACTTGGATACCAAGTATTTTTTAAATATCCGTTTTTTATCTCTTCATCTAAAAAAACTTTTTGTGACTTAGTTAAATTTTTTTCAGAATAATTAGTCCATATTTTATCTCCTACAGAACTTGGATGATCAGATTTATTATTTTTATTAAATTTTTTTAATAGTAAAGAATTATTCTTATATGTTGCTATAAATTGAATACACTTAATACCTCTATTTATACATATATCATATAATTCACCTTCTCCTGCGTATCCCCTGTCATTAAATAAAGCAAATTTTATTTTATATTTATCTAAATAATTATATGAAGCGTTAGTATATAAAATAGATTTTTTTAAATTATATATTAAACACAATTTATGTTTTTTATTATTTAAATTTATTTCTGAAACACGCAACATTCGCATTGATGAACTTATAGCATATTTTCCACAAGCTACTCCCTCATAGTTATAATTCATAATATCATCAATATTTTTTTTTATTATTTTTTTTATTTCAAAATTTAAAATAGAGTTTTTTAAATTAGAATAAAATATTAAATGATTTTCAGGATAAAAATTTAATTTCTTTAATTGAAAATTAAATTGTTTTGTTTGGAATATAATAGGTTTTAAGGTAAGTTTTTTGAAACTATTTAATAATTCACATGTAAAAAATAAATGATCTAATTCATTAAAACTAATATTAGAATTATTAATTACATAACCATCAATTTTTTTTACATCATTTTTAGAATTAGATAATTCATTAAAAAAAAAATTTATTTTCTTTCTTCTATAAAAAAAAATAAAATTAACACTTTTAAAAAAAAAAAAATAAAAAAATAAAAAAATTGAGGACCTCAACAAGTAAAATTGGAATAAACAAGCAAAAAAATATCTATTATATTCCATTTTTTTTTATCATTTCTGCAATCTTAAAATCAAATTCAGTATCAATATCAATTGATCTATTAGGTGGCATTTCATATCCAATTATTTTTTTTCCTCCAATAATAAATTTATTTAAATTTTTTTTGCTTGTAATGTATATTGCTGCCCCGTTGCCAGCAAAAAAACTGTCTTTTTTTTGTCTTAAAGGAATAATTTTCTTATTATTATATTTTTTAATATAAATTCCATTTTTTTTGTAAATACTTTCAGGGTTATAACGATGATTAATTTTACTAATACTTATCAAAGAATCTGGCTTATTTTTCAAAAATAACTTACATGATTTTTTTATATCTTCAAAATTTCTAAGAGGTGAAGTTGGTTGTAAAATCATCAACCCAAGAAAATTTTTCTTTTTTGAAAAATCATTTTTTAAAAAATTTTTAATCACATCTATCATTTTTGTATTATCTTTTGCTAAATTTTTAGGTCTTTTTAAGATGGAAATTTTATTTTTAAATTTTCTACATTTTTTTATTATTAATTGCGAGTCTGTTGAAACATAAATTTTATCTATAGAATTAGAGTTTATTGCAGCCTCAATTGTCCAATGTATTAAAGGTTTTCCTAAAAATTTTTTTATATTTTTATTTTTTATTTGTTTTGAGCCACCTCTTGCAGGTATTATTGCTATAATTTTTTTGTTAAGCATTTATACTTTAGGTTTTAAATAATATTTTGAATTAAAGTACTTATCATATATAGCAATAATAATGTTAAAAAAAAAAATATGTATTGTAATCCATTCTAGAGCAAATTATGGTAGTATTAAATCTGTTCTTGAAAATATTAAAAAAAGTAAAAAATTAAGTCTTCAAATTATTGTGGGTGGATCTGCTCTTTTGGATAGATTTGGCTCAGTAGTAGATATTATTAGAAAAGATAAGTTTAAAATTGATAAACATATAAATTTTTTAATAGAAGGTAATTCGCCCCTAATAATGACAAAAAGCACAGGACTAGCAATTATTGAGATTTCCAATTGTTTTGCTGAACTAAAACCAGATATAGTTTTAACTGTAGGTGATAGATATGAAACAATTTCAACTGCTATAGCCGCAACCTATATGAATATTCCACTTGCTCATACAATGGGAGGAGAAATCTCTGGAACTATTGACGAAAGTGTAAGACATGCTGTTACAAAATTTTCTAATATCCATTTTACTGCTACAAATATATCAAAAAAAAATGTAATTAAATTAGGAGAAGATCCCAAATACGTTTATAATGTAGGCTGTCCTAGAATTGACACTGTAAAAAAAGTTTTAAATACAAAAATAGAAAATAAAAATCTTAATAAATTAATAAATTCAATTGGTGTCGGTAACAATATTGATGTGAACAAACCATTTGTAATGATTATGTATTATCCTGTTACTAGTGAATATGGAAAAGGAGAAACTCAAGTGATAAACTTGCTGAATGCTGTTAATAAATTTGATATTCAAAAAATTTTTTTCTGGCCTAATTCAGATGCTGGCTATGAAGATATATCAAGAGGTATAAGGAAGTGGAGAGAAAAAAATAAAGATTATAAGACTAAATTTATTAAAAATTTAGAACAAAAATATTTTTATCATTTTTTAAAAAAAACAAAATGTCTTTTAGGAAACTCTTCATCGGGATTAAGGGAAGGGTGTTACATAGGTGTTAAAAATATATGCATTGGTACTAGACAAAATGGAAGAGAGATAGGTAAAAATACTATAATGATTAAAAGTGATTATAAAAGCATATATAATTCATTAAAAAATGTTTTAGACAGCAAGAAGAAGTTTAAAAAAGATTATCGATATGGAAAAGGAAATTCTGGTAAAAAAATTGTTAATATCTTAGAAAAAATTGAGATAAGCTCTCAAAAGAAATTAAATTTTTAAATTTGATGTGCGGTATCGCTGGTATTTACAATGAAAAAAAAGAGGGATCAATTACTCATGATATCAAAAAAATTCTAAAAAAAATTAAACATAGAGGGCCTGATGGAAGAGGTTTTTTTATAGATAAAAATAAACTGGCGCTTGGAAATACAAGGCTATCAATTCAAGACATAAGCAGAAATGGGAACCAACCAATATACTCGGCATGTAAAAGATATGTAATTGTCTTTAATGGAGAAATTTATAATTTCAAGGATTTAAAAAAAAAATTAACAGAATATAACTTTAATACAAATACAGATACAGAGGTTCTTCTATATTTATTTATAAAATTTGGTTTAAAATGTCTTGAATTACTAAAAGGTTTTTTTTCATTTGCAATATGGGATAGAAAAAAAGAAAAACTTTATTGTGCAAGAGACAAATTTGGGGTTAAGCCATTTTACTACACAAAGGAAAATTCAAAATTCATATTTTGTTCAGAAATAAAACCTATTTTAGATTTAAAAAAAAACAATAAACCAAATCTTAACGCTATAAACTCTTACTTAACCTCAGAATACTATGAAAATATAGAGAAAACTTTTTTTGATGATATACAAAAATTAAGTCCAGGGCATTGTTTGATATTTTATAAAAATAAAATTAGTATAAGAAAATATTGGAATTTTGAGGAATCTCTTTCAAAAATTAAAATCCCAAGACAAAAAAAAGAAATTGGAAATTTAATATATAAAAAAATTGATAACGCAGTCAAACTTAGCTTGGTAAGTGATGCAAAAGTATCAATAGCAGCTAGTGGAGGTTTAGACTCTTCAATTTTGTTTTACCATGTAAAAAAAAATTATGAAAAAATTGACTCTTTAATGTCATTTAAATTTAATGAAAAGAAATATTCTGAGGAAAAACATGTTAGACTTGCACTTAAAAAATTTTCTTATAAATCAAAATTTACCTCAATAGATGAAAAAGATTTTTTTTCATCAATAAATAATTCTATAAAAATTCATGAAGAACCTTTCTCTGGGTTGCCAGTTATAGCTTATGAAAAATGTTTTAATAATAACAATAATTATAAGGTAGTTTTAGATGGTTCGGGCCTAGACGAGGCACATTGTGGTTATGATAAATACAGATATCAAAACAAAAATTTAAATAAAATTTCACAAGATGGTTCATTCATTGGAAATATTATTTCTAAAAATTTAGATTCTAGGTCCACAAATTATGATTTCCAGCTTGAAAAGATTTTCAAAGATCCCCTAAAAAATTCTATGTATCAAGATTTATTTTATATAAAGCTGCCTAGAGCACTAAGATTTAGAGACAAAATTAGTATGGCAAATTCATGTGAATTAAGGCCATCTTTTTTAGATGAAGAGCTAATTTTGACGTTGTTTAAATTAGATAAAAAACACCATATTAATAATCGGTATGGAAAGCTCTTATTAAGAGAATTTTATTCTAAATATATAGGTAAACAAATTGCTTTAAGAAAAAAACAACAAGTTCAGACTCCTCAAAGAGAATGGTTTAGAGAAGATAAATTTAAATACTTAAAAAAATTGATTGAGACTAAAAATAATATTTGGGAAACAAATTGGATTGATAAAAAAAAATTTTTAAATTTAATAGATTTTATGATGAAAGGTAAATATAATAATTCATTTTTTATTTGGAAAGTAATAAATCTAAATATTTGGTATAAAAAGTTTTTTTAATTATTTAAAATCAGAAAATTTAATATTTTGATCTTTTTTTACATTTTTTTTTAATTTTCTATTAACAACCTTAGTGTATTCATTTGCAGGTATTCCTTTTTCTGGTTTTTTAAAACTTATTAAGTTTTCTTTTAAAATAGTGTTTTTTTTAATATCAAATTTATAGTAAAGACTTTTTTGAAATATTTTCCTCATTTGTTTAAATGGTTTTAAATTATCTTTGTTAACTTTTTTTACGCAAGCTATATAAGCGTCATTTAACGATGAACAGTATTCCTTGAATATACTGGGTTCTGAAGCTAATTTAGCATCACTACCATACATATAATTTGAAAATGTAAAATGTTTTTCAAAATACTCAGAACCCTCAGATAAGGCTAAAATTGCTGCTACACTTCCAGTTGTATGATCAGAAAAGCCTATAGCATGAGTTGGAAATTTTTTTTTTAACTCTTTTACAACATTTATACCTGAGTAACTTATCGGACAAGGATACAAAGATGTGCATTGAAAAATTACTAATTTATTTTGATCTAAAATTGAAACAGCATTTGATATTTCTTTCCAATTACTCATACCAGTTGATAAAAAAAAATTTATCTTTTTATTTAATGATATTTTTTTCAATAGATGAGTGTTACTTAATTCTCCAGATGGAATTTTAATATTTTTTACTCCAAGATTAATTAAAAATTTAAATGACGCCAAACTAAATACGGAACACATAAAATCAATTTTAATTTTTTTACAGTAATTAATTATTTTTAACCAATCCTGTTTATTAAAAGAAGTTCTTTTAAAATAATCATACCTATTTTCTAAATTAAAATATTTTGGATTTGGTGCACTTTTTAATGTTTCTTCCTCCGAGATGTGATGTTGGAGTTTGATCATTTTTGCACCATTTTCTTGGGCACATTTAATTAAATTAATACAATTGCCAATTGAACCATCATGAACAGATCCTAATTCAGCAATTACAATTGGTTTTTTCATTTATTTATTTTCATATAGTTAATGCAATAATTTGTATATCTATTACCTCACTGTTTCTTTCAATCCAACATTTCTAAATTAAAAAAAAATTAAAATTATTATTTTTAATTTTATTGTTAAAATAGCTGAACATTATGTATAATTAATTAGTAATCTATCTAATCATTTGTATCTAAAAAATATATATATAATTAATTAAACATGAAAGACATATTTTCTTTATTGGGTAATAAAATTAAACTATTATTAATTTTATCAATGCCATTAGGTGTTATAGTTGGTCTAATAGAAATATTATTTGCAATTACTCTAAATGATTTACTTATTACTTCAAATTTAATAAATGGTGAAATAAGATTCAACTTTTTAGACTCAATATACCTAATTTTTATTGTTGGTCTCTTAAGATTTTTTTTTGTTTTTTTAGCCCAAATAAATACAAATTATATTTTTGAACTTGTTAATAAACAAGTTAGGGAAATTACAATTGATAAAAACTATACTTACAAAAAAGAGATAGGATTAATAAAATCACAAAAATTATTAAATGTTATATCAACAAGAGTTGCTGAATTTTTACACTCTTGCTCAGCTTTATCTATTCAAATTCTTGTATTTTTAATAATTTATTTAAATTTAATAAATCAATCATTTTATCTAACATTAATTGTTACTATTGGATTTTTAATTTTAAGCACTCCTCTAATTTTTGTTAAGAAAAAAATTTCTATCTATTCAACTAGCTTTCAAAATTCTTTAAATAAAGTCACTGAAAAAATTTTTAAGGATATACGTAATTTAAACTTTTTACGGATTATAGGATCACTTAAAAGAGAGAAAGATGAAATAATTATAAAAAATAATAGATCTTTAAATTCTTATAAAAAATATTTAATATCAATTAGTTTTTTAAATCAAATTCCACAATTTATTGGAATTTTAGTTATCGCAATTATAATTATAACAAATCAAAAATATTTTTTTATTGATCAAGCATTGATTGTGCCATTTCTATACTTAATTTTGAGATGTATAATTAGCTTTGGGAATATAATTAATGAATATGGAAGGATTCTTTTTACAAAAAGTTTTGTAAAAAATCTAAAACATATTTTAGAAAATGAAAAAAAAGAAGATGAAATCATTAATCTTAATCAGAAAATTATCAACTTAGACTCTCTTGATTTAAAAGTTAAAAATTTATCTATTGGATATGATGAGATTATCAAATCGAAGATAAGTTTTAAGTCTACCAAAGGATCATTTAATTTATTTTCTGGAAACTCTGGGACAGGGAAAACTGCGTTGTTAATGACATTAATTGGAATTTTGAAAAAAAAGAATGGAGAAATTTATTGGAATGAGTCATCGATTAATGACATAAATTTGAATAATTTTAGAAATAATATTTCATATTGTGGAACAGACCCCTTCTTAATTGAGGGTTCAATTCTTGATAATTTAAAATATGGTCTAAAAAATTTTGAATATAATTATGAAAATATTAAAAACATACTTGAAATATGTGATTGTGATTTTTTAAAAATAAACAATGTATATAACTTAAATTTTCATTTAGATAATGAAGGTTCAGGATTATCATCTGGTCAAAGACAACGAATTTCGATTGCCAGAGCAATAATAAAAAATCCAGCGATACTAATTTTAGATGAAGCTACAGTAAATATTGATGAAAAAACAGAATATAAGATTTTAAAAAAAATAAGAGAAAAATATAAGAAATGCACAATATTTGCGATATCACATAGAAAATCTCTAGAAAATTTTGCTGATCAAATTATTGATTTAAATAATTAATTTAGTTTTTTTTCTAAATCTTCTACAGCTTCCTTATAATAAAAATATTTATTAAATGTTAAAAGTGCTTCTTTACTAATTTTATTTAAATCAAATCTTGAATTTTTAATACCCAAAAAAAGATCCTCTAATTCTTTTACTGAATTGAAAACTAAAACATTTTTATTATGTTCCAATTCTGGAATACCATTTAAGTTTGAAGAATGAGTTAATACAATTAATCCATAAGACATAGCCGTTATTATTCTCACTCTTATTCCAACAGTTATATCATTAGACACAAGAAGAATTGATGAATTTTTAAATTCATTTTTTAAATTATGATTTACTCCTTTAAATTCAACACACTTATAATCTTTTAAATTTTTAAATTCATCTATAATTTTCCCACTTCCAAAAATTTTAAATTTAAAATATTGTTTAATTTCATTATTTGTGAAGTTTAAAAATTTTTTTAAATAGAATATTGACGAAATTGTAACTGTGCCTGTAAGATCTCCAATGAGTAAAATCGTATTTACATTGTTGTAATTATTATATTCAACAATTTGATCAGGTTTAACTAATGGAACCCTAAAATATTTTGTATTCCATATTTTTTTTTCAATTAACTCTTTATAATGATTTGCACAAAATCCTATATTTTTAAATTTTGACAAAAGATTTATTGTGACTCTAATAGAAATAAATTTTTCAATTTCATTTATTAACTTCAAAAAAAAACTATTTTTAAAAATTATTCGTCTAGCATTTCTTGGTTCATGCATCAAGTCACCCATGAAACAAACAATTTTATAGTTACTTAAATAACATGAACTTAATGCATCAAAATGATAACAAATAATTTTATCAAATTTTTTATTTTTTAAAATATTTTTAATTTTTTCATTTAAATTTAATTGTTCATAAAAAAAATATTCGGGAGTTTTAAATATTAAAGAAGTAATTAAGCTTTTAATTTTTATAAAAAAAAACTTTCTTTTGTTTTGAAAAAAAACTATTTCATGTTTTACGACATTTAAATCAAGAAAATTTTTACAATTTTCAAATAACTCTTTATCTATATTCTCTTCACATAATAAAATTAATGATACATCAAAACCTTTTTCTTTATAAGCTTTATACAATCCCCATACCGTCATAGCCCCACCATTATACCTGGGCCCTACAGGAAAATTAGAAATTAAGCCTATTTTCATTATTTATATTTGGATTTTATATGCATATCTTCAATTATATCATGAATTGAAAAACTAATTTTCCAATCTGGATAATGTTTTTTAAATTTTCTTACATCGGATATCCACCATTGATGATCTCCTTTTCTTGGGTTTGCCTCTAATATTAAATTTGTTTTTTTTTTTGAAAAATATTCCATTATTTTAGCTGCCTCTAAAATAGAACAATTAGAATAAATTCCTCCTCCAATATTATAGACCTCGGCACTTCGAGGTTTGCTGTAAAAATTCCAAAAAGCATTTACTAAATCTTTGCTATGAATGTTATCCCTGACCTGCTTTCCTTTATACCCTTTCACAAAATATTTTTTATTATTTAAATTACATTTAAACAAATATGATAAAAAACCGTGCAACTCGGCTCCTTGGTGCAAAGGTCCAGTTAGACATCCACCTCTAAATACCGCAGTTTTTAATCCAAAATATCTACCATACTCTTGCACCAATATATCAGCTGACAATTTTGATGCTCCAAATAAACTGTGTTTAGACTGATCAATTGTAAAGTTTTCAGGTATTCCAAATTTTTTATACTTATGATTATTTTTTAAATCATATCGAGTTTTTTTTTCTATAAATTTAAAAGAATTTGAAGCGTCGCCATATACTTTATTGGTTGACATAAATATAAATTTAGCACTGGGTGAATGTAATCTGTATCCCTCTAACAAATTTAACGTTCCATTAGCGTTAATTTCAAAATCTGTGTAAGGTTCTTTTGCTGCCCAATCATGAGAAGGTTGTGCCGCACAATGAATAATTAAAGTTATCTTTTTTTTATAATATTTAAATAAATCCTCAATTTTTTTTTTGTTTCTGATATCTATATAGGCATGTTTATAATTATGGTATTTTTCTTCTAAAAATTTTTTATTTTTATACACACTACTTCCAAAGAAATAATTTCTCATATTGTTGTCTATACCTAACACTTTGTATTTTTTTTTACTAAAAAATTTTGCTGTCTCCATACCAACAAGACCTAAGGATCCGGTAATCAACACTACATTTTTCATATTAATTTAAATAGTTTAGACTTATTATTTTTTGCCCATAAGTATATATCTTCAATTGTCTTTTCAATATGAATTTCTGGCTGCCATCCTGATATTTTTTTAATTTTAGAATAATCACTTACATAGTAAGGTATATCACCAAATCTTTTTTCTTTTGATATAGATGGATCTATTGAAGTATTAAAAATGTCTTTACATATTTCAGTAAGCTTAAATAATGAAATTTTGCTAAACATTCCTCCTCCGATATTAAAAGTTTCATTATTAAATTTATTAAAATTTGTAGTCTGAAGCTCCATCAATTTGCACAAATCTTGAACATTTAAAATATCTCTTACTTGATAACCCTTACCACCATACCCAATATATTTTAATTTTTTTTTGAACATGTATGCAATTACCCAATAAGCGATAAAACCTTGATCAACTTTTCCCCATTGCCATGGACCTGCAACCACACCACATCTATTAATTACGTATGAAATATTATAAGCATGGCAATACTCCTTAATTAATTCTTCAGATGAAAATTTTGTATAGCCATAAAAAGTTTTTAATCCTGTAGTCTGAAAATTCTCATTAATACCTTTGTTTTTATTGAGCCCTAAAATATTTTTCTTAGGAAAAAAACATTTATCAATAATTTTGTATTTTGAAGCGTTTATAATATCAAAAGGATAAATTCTACTTGAAGACAAAAATATAATTTTTGCTTTGTTTCTTTTTACCAAATTTAAACAGTTTAAAGTTCCAATCAAATTAGTATCTATTAAATACCTAAGTCCATTTTTATAACCAGTTGCCACTGATGGATCAGCTGCACAATCTATAAGCAAATCAAATTTTGGAACTTTACTTAAATCTTTTTCATTTCTTATATCACACTTAATTACAGCAATATCTTCTTTCAAAAGTCTTTTTTTATTTTCGATTGAACCTTTTCTATAAAAATTATCCGCACAATAAATTTTATTTTTATTATTGATTTTTTTCAAATACACAGCAATATTCGAACCAATAAAACCACAACCACCGGTAATTAAAATTCTCATTTTATATTTGTTTTTAAATTATATTTATTTTCTCAGTTTTCGAAAAACTTTTAATAAGATAACTAAGAGCGACCTTATGTACCCAATTTTGATATTTTTTAAAGCAATATAGCTCTCATAAAGTCCATAAAGTTTATTTTTTAAAGACTTTGTGCTTAACCCTCCAAGTTTCATTTTTACAGTAAAAACATTCAAATACATACCTTTTAAAGTTTTTTCAGTGAATAATCTGAAAATATATTCAATATCTGAGGATATTTTAAAATTTTCATTGTAATAACCTGTTTTAAAAAAAGTACTTTTTTTAACATAAATTCCTGTATGTGGTGGTATCTTACCTAAGAAAATATCATTTTTACGAATTTCTCCAACATCCCATTTTCTTTTTATTTTGCCCTCCATGTCCATATAAAAGATGTTTGAATATACATAATCAACTTCATCTAAATCTTTTGAAAAACAATCATTAATATTGTCTAAAACATTTTCGTCACAAAATTCATCATCTGAATGTAAAATACCAACTATATCACCATTAGATTTTTTAATACCATAATTTAAAGAGGCATATAATCCTAGATTTTTTTTTTCTTCAAAATAATTTACGCAATCTGAGTTTTTTACAATATTTATGGTTTTGTCAGTTGATCCTCCATCAATAACTATAAGCTCTTTATTTGAATATTTTTGAAGATTAAATGACTGTATTGACTTTTGGATTGTCTTTTCAGAATTAAGACAAATCATAATAATTGAAATTTTTTTTTTCATTTGAATTAATAAAAGTATATTATAATTACTTACACTAAAAATTAAAATATCTAAGCATAAATGAATAATAAGATTTCAATAGTTACACCTGTTTTTAATGGAGAAAAATATATTGAAACCACAATTAATAGTGTTCTTAATCAAACTTATAAAAATATTGAATATATAATAGTAGATGGTGGATCTACTGATAATACAAAAAAAA
>Ga0181552_10002298_pt1 | contig 14011 bp, 12 predicted proteins | sample 011ome_18_FD_130583 | JGI IMG/M metagenome (GOLD analysis project Ga0181552, IMG submission 130583) | Coastal salt marsh microbial communities from the Groves Creek Marsh, Skidaway Island, Georgia - 011501BT metaG (megahit assembly) | ecosystem: Environmental > Aquatic > Marine > Intertidal...
ACTCCTTTATTTTTACACGTTGCTAAATATAACTACTCTTACTTTCTTTAGAATAAAAATTAGTGAAAGATATCCAATCTTTTTTAAAAATAGCTTTAAATATAAAAATTTTTATAAAAAAATTTTTTTTGAAGGTCTGACTTTTAATTTTCAAAAAATTACAAAAGATATTTATGAACCAATTATAAAATTTTTACTAATAATATTTAACCTCTCAAATAATATTTTGATTTATGATTTGGCTATGAAGATCATAAAATCATTTGATCTTTTAATTTATTCTTTTTCTAGACCTTATAATTATTTTTATGCAAAAAAAAATTCTATTTCTAAATTAAAAGAGCACTTAAATATTTCATTTTATTTAGTATTATTACTATTATTTTCAATTATAGTTTTATTTATTACTTTGTATCTTTTATTACCTTTAATTGGTTTTAATGAATATCAACAAAATATAAAAGATTTATTATTATTTTTTATTATAATTTTTTCTACTTATTCACTTAGCTTAATTTTTTACCCAATAAATTTTTATGCTCAAATAAACAAATCTCTTAAATATAATATAATTGGAAATATAATTATTCTTTTTATTTCTATTGTTTTAATTTCTAATTATAATTTAAATATTGTATTTGCTATATCATTTTTAGTTGGATATTTATTTATGATTTGCAAAAACTTTATTTTAATAGGAAGCCATAAGGAATTATTCTTTAGTTTAAAACTTAAGCAATATTTAATTTTTTTATTAGTTATGCTTTTTATAATTATTATTTTCAGACAAATTTTATAGTTATGTAATTAAATACACTGGGTTAGAAAATAAATTATAATTTTTATTTTAAATTTAACCCTTGTCTTTGATTTTTATAGTTATTATAGGTGTTTTTTATCCATCTTGGATTTTCTTTATACCACTCAATGGTTTCTTTAATTGACTTTTCAAAATTAAAACGAGTTTTCCAACCTATTTCTCGTCTAATTCTGTTAGAATTGACTAGGTATTTTGTGTCATGGCCAGGTCTATCTTTAACAAAAACAATATGATTTTTATAATTTTTTACTTTATTATTAAAAAATATATTTATTATTTTTTTTACTAAATCTAAATTTGATAATCTCAAATTGCTACCAATATTATATTGATCATATTTTGTATTACAATTTATCAATTTTTTTATAGCTAAACTATAATCATCAACATAAATCCATTCTCTTATATTTTTTCCATCACCATATATTGGAATTTTTTTTTGGTTTAATAAATTTAAAATAATTGTTGGGATAAACTTTTCAGTAAACTGATAAGGGCCATAATTATTACAACTATTTAAAATTATAATAGGCATACCAAAAGTTTTTTTATATGCATTACACATATAATCACTTGAAGCTTTAGAGGCTGAGTATGGAGAATTTGGACAGTAAATATCATTTTCTTTTCTTGGGATATTATAATTATCACCATAAACTTCATCAGTTGATATATGTATTATTTTTTTGATTTTGTTATGCTTATTTTTTCTAACTGCTTCAAGCAAATTTAATGTTGATAATACATTGTTTTTTATAAAGGGTATTGGTGTATCTATAGATTTATCTACATGAGAATCTGCGGCCATATTTACAATTATATCTGGATTATATAATTTTACATGTTTGTAAATTTTTTCGTAATTACACATGTCTATTTTTTTAAATTTGAAGTTTTTATTTTTATGATGTTCTGTAAAATTAAGGGGGGTTGAGGCATAACCAACTTTATCGATACCTATTACCTTCACTTTCCTATTTGCTAAAAGATATTTTATGAAGTTGGTAGCAATAAAACCCGATGAGCCTGTAACTAAAATAGTTTTCATTTTGAATGTTAAGCGACAATTTATATATTGATTTATTTTCTTAATCAAAGTAATTATGCGAAATGGCTTTTGCTGATTTAACCTTAATGCAGGATAAAAAAAATTCTAAAGTTTTATTTTATCCATATATACCAAAAGTAGCTTGGAAAGCTATAAAAGAGAGATTATCTACTAGATGGATTGGTGAAGGTCCAATGGTAAAACTTTTTGAAAAAACTTTTTCTAAAATTTTTCTTCAAAGAAAAAAATGTATTGCAGTAGGTTCGGGCACTGACGCATTGCATCTTGCCTACATCTTGGCTGGTGTAAAAAAAAATGATGAAGTAATAACTTCAGTATTTACATGTACAGCAACAAATATACCACTTTTATATATAGGTGCTAAAATTAAATTTGCTGACATAGATCCTAATACTATGAATATATGTCCAAATAGTATTGAAAAGCTAATAACGAAAAAAACAAAAGCAATTAGCATTGTGCACTATGGTGGTGTTTCTTGTGATATGGAAAAAATAAACAAAATTGCAAAAAAATATAAAATAAAAGTAATTGAGGATGCTGCACAAGCGTTGGGTGGAAAATATAAAGATAAGAAAATAGGTAATATTTCAGATTTTACAGTTTTTAGTTTTCAAGCGATTAAACATATTACTACTGGAGATGGTGGAATTTTAGCAATTAAAGATCAAAAACTTATAAAAAAGGCTAAAAGATTGAGATGGTTTGGAATTGATAGAGAAAAAAAACAAAAAGGTATTTGGGAAAACGATATAAAAGAAATTGGCTTTAAATATCAAATGACAGATCTTGGAGCAACAATCGGCTACCACAGTCTGTTAGAGTTTAAGAAAATTATAAATCATAGAAAAAAAATCTATAGAATTTATTATAATACTTTAAAGAAAAATAAAAAAATTCAATGTATGACATCAAAAAATATAGATGAAGATGCAGCCTGGTTATTCACAATAGCTTTAGAAAAAAAAGATTTTTTACAAAAGCAGTTAAGAAAATTAAATATTGAAACAAATCAGGTGCACTTTAGAAACGATAGATATACTATTTTTAAAAAATATGCACTTCGTTCAAAGTTTAAAGTTATGGACTCTTTAGAAAACAAATATTTAGTCTTGCCTATACATCACAAAATAACCTTATCAAATGCAAAAAAAATAGCAGATCATATTAATAAAATTATTAATTAATTTTGAATATTTTATTAATTTTGTTTTTTATATTGAGGTTCCAATTTTTTATTATTTCTAAATGAATTAATTTTTCTTGTTTTTTTTGGATTATATCTTCGGACCAACAATCATCTAAATTTATATGGCTATTAGAAATTAGATTTCTTTCATAACTAAATTTACTTAATATAGGTAAACCTCTTGATAAATAGATTAATTTTTTATGAAAGCCTCTTCCTTTATCAATGTCCAAAGATGCCTTATGATAAATTCCTATATCAGAATTATCAAGATAATTACACATTTTTTCTGAATTATAAGAGGGCAAACAAATTAAATCATTTAAGAAGTTATATTTAGATTTATCTATGTTTGAACCTAGCATAGTTAAATTCCATAATTTTTTTTTTGAATTAATTAAATCTAATAAAGGAAAAACTTCACTGAAACTATATTTTGATCCAATATAGATATAAGTTGGAATAAAAATTTTTTTTTTTTTTAAATTTTTTTTTTCAATTTTATACTCTGGAAGAGGGCAATTTATAATATTTAAATTTTTATGAAATTTATTTAAGTTGCCTAATAAATTAGTTTTTAAAAATGAATTTTCCAAGATTATTCGAGAGGATAAAGAAAATAAAATACTTGTTTTTTTTTTTCCAAAAAAATTATCTGACCAAATAAGATCATCACAATCATAAATTATTTCAACCTTTAAAAATCTACATATAAAAAAAATAAAAAGAGGTGTAAATTTTAAACAAATTGCGTATTTTTTACTTTTAAAATTTAAAAAATAAATACTTAAAATTTTTAATGAAATCAAAATTTTATTATAAAAATTTCTATGCCAAAAAGAAGTTTCGATAATTTTTAAAATATTTGAGTTACTTATGTGTTTTTTATATAATAAGTTACCTCGAGTTTCGCTTGATGCAACATCCTTATTTGAAAATAAAATATACATTTCTTTTATTTTTTTCTAACAATAGATAAACTAGGAAAATAATTTAAAGTTAAAATTTCAAAATTTTTTTTCATATAAAAATTTAAAATTGGTTTTATTTTTTTTCTTTTTCTATCTTTCATCCAAAGAACATTATCTCTATCTTTTGAACCTCCCTCAAAAATCAAATATTCGATTTTTTTCCAATTAGTATTTTTTATAGCACTTTCAACTATAGCTCCGCAATTTGAAAGGTCTACCATATGAATCCCTGGATTTTTAATTTTTTTTAATTCAAAAATATTTTTGTTATAATCATACCTATGCATTAAATTTTTTTTTTTTAATTCTATTATTCTATCTAATTTAAATTTTTTAATCTTCTTATTAATTTCTAAAAAAGAAGATTTATTAAATTCATATTTTTCAAAAAGATCTTGTCCAATAATTTTTTTTTTTGAACCTGACAATAATTTTCCAAAAGCAAAACTTAATAGACTATAACCATGTAAAACACCATATTCATAAATTGAAAATTTGTCTGAGAAGTATCCAATTAAAAAAAATAATTTCCAATACTTTTCTTTAGCAAAACTTGATTTTATATCTTTTATTTTATTACCCACATCATGTCTGGCTGCATGATTTAGAGCCTCTAAACATTTTTTTTTTTCAATTGGATTTAGTTTAATGTAAAAATCAATAATATTTTTATTATTCATAATAATTTGTTTAAAAAATCTTTTTTAAAATTATCTTTTCAAACTTATGATCTATAACCATAAAGTATAAATTTTTTAATTTTTTTTAAAAAAGTTAAAGGATGAAAAAAAATGTCTCTTAAATAATTTTTTAATCTTTCGTTTTCTAAATTTTCATTTTTATTAACTGAGATATAATTTGTATTTAAATTTTTTCCTCTTTCTCCGAAATTATCAGAAGGAAGTCTTGTGTAATAATACAAAGCTATTGAATTTCTTGGAAAAGAAATTGGATTTTTAATTGGTTCAGGATAGCCATGAAAAGAAGAGTCTGTTGTATTAAATATGCAAGCAGAATTAAAAATTGGTTTAATTGAAACTTTACTTACTTTTTTTTCATCATAAAGTTTTAATTGACCAAGATATTTTTTTTTCCAATTTTCACTTATATATAAAAGTATGTTCAATCTTCTATAAAGTTTTAAACGCTCGTGATAATTAAAATCTGAATGCACCTTTAAAAAACCTCCTTTTACTGTTTGATGCATACCTCCACCTTCAAAATAAGTATTATCTGCAATTAAATTCTTTATACCTGTTAACCTTTCTATTTGCTTGATAAATTTTTTTGAATTTAAAAAATCTATTATTCTTTTCGTATTTTTTGGAAATTTTTTATAGGTAGAACACCATCTTTTTCCTACGGAACCATAAAAATTTTTTTCACCATCCCAATTATCAAAATTTAAAAACTCATTATTTGCCTTTATGATAATTTCTTTATCTACAAAAAAATTTTTTACATTTATATGTGGATATGGTTTATTTGAATTATATATTAAATTTAAATTTTTTTTGAATATTTTATTAATTTTCATAACAATTATTTAATAATTAAATTTATAACTTATCCAGATAACCTTTTATATCAATTCAAATAAATTTTTTTATCCTCTTTCAAAATATTAAAATGGTCAACCAAAATTATAATTTTGTTTTTACTTATTTTTTTTAAAAAATTTGAAACTATTTTGATATTTCGCTTATCTAATGAATTAAATGGTTCATCTAAAACTATTATTTTGCAATCTTGGGCTATAACTCTACAGATTGAGGTTATTTGTTTTTGTCCTCCACTTAAATTGTCAATTAATGCATTTCTTGAAATTTTATTTAATTTAAGAATATGATTAATAAAGCTTATTTTTTCTTTACTTAACAAATCTTTTTTAAATACAATTATTTCATCATTAACCTTTTCACAAAAATTAAATGAAGTCTGGTTTAAATAACCTATTTCTTTATTTGGTAAATTAATTGATGTTTTAAATCCATAATTAATTCCCATTATTATATTTAAGAGTGTTGTTTTGCCTTTGCCATTTCCTCCAATAATCTTATTTATCCCAATAATGAAATTAAAATTGTCCTTAAAAAAAATATTTTTTAAAAATTTAAATGCTTTACCTCTTACCTTTAAATTTAATCTATTTAAATTTGAATTTTCAGTGTAAGGATTATGATTTTTTTGTAGTTCTAAAAATTGTGAAATATTTTTCAATTTGATTAAGCCTTGATAGCAATTATTTATTGCAGTCATTGAACGGTTTAATGATGGTCCAATCCTAATAAAAGCAATAACCATTAATATAAATACACCAGTTATATCGCCTGTGAAATTATGATTAATACTAACGAGAAAAATAACCAGTACAACAATTGAAATAAATAAATTTTCGTAAAAATATGTTAATGACTCCTTAAAAAAATTTACCTTAAAGTAACTTAGTTTCAAATTTTCTAATTCGCTATAAAAAGAAGTTTTTTCTGAATTAGCATTTAATATTTTTAAATCTGAGAGAGAATTTAGTAATAAATTAATTTTTCGACCAATTACTTTTCTAAAAAATATACTCTTTTCACTGAAATTGAGTAATTTTTTTTTATAAATAAAAAAAATAAATAAAAAAATACATATTGTTGGGAAAACAATAATCAAAAAAGTTACAGTATTTATTCCAATCAATATATTTGTAAAAATTATAAATATAGTAATTAAAGAAATTTCACCTATCAAACTACAAAATGGCATGTACATTGTGTTCACAAAATCATAGGTTTCCGATAGTATTATAGACTCTAAATTTAACAGCTTATCTTTTTGCATGCTTGTTTTTCCTGCATTTCTCAAAATTCTTGTATTTAAAAATTTCCAACAATCATAACCTGAATAATTTACAAAATAAGCTTTTGATAAATCGACGATTATTTTAAAAAAAAATAAAATGATGAAAATAATAAAAATTTTTTGCTCTATTAAACTAGTTAAATTATTTTCTTTAATAAAATTAATTTTATCTATAAAATTTTTTACAGCCGAAACATCGTTGATTAAAGCAAGCAATATTCCAAAAAAACCAATAACAATTAAATCAAAAATATTTTTAAAAATTGATAATAAAATTGATATTGTTAGTAACAACCTTTGTTTTAAATTTAAATCTAAAAGAAATTGTAAAGCTATGCCTAACATTTATTTTAAGATTATATAATTTTTTATTTTTATGTTCATACCTTAACTAATTAAATTTTTTTAATGATAAAAAACATTGATTTCCAAAGAAAGAATGTTCTTCCTACTGTTCCATAACCAACTATTTTTAAATTTTTTTCGTTAATTAATTTTGTTAAAGTTTTTTTTGAAAAAAATTTTATATGACCAAAATCCCAAAGTGAGGTAAAATGCTCATCAAATTTACCTAGCAAAGCAATAACAAGATTTTTTAGATATCCATGATAAGGAGTTGATAAAAATATATAACCATTTTTTTTTGTCATTTTTTCTAAAGAGTCAATGAGATTTCTTGGTGAAAATGAGTGCTCAATAACTTCTAAACAAAATACCGCATCAAATTTATTTGAAAATTGGTCTTCTAACTTGTCTAGATCACTATATATAAAATCTGAATTTATGTTTTGATTTTTTTTTGCAAGCTTTATTCCAGCTTCTGAACCATCCACACCTACTGTTTTATATCCTTTTTTCCCTAACCAATTTGTCAAATAACCTGTTCCACATCCAGCATCCAATATTTCAGATTTATTTGAAATTTTACTTAAAAAAAGTTTTTCAATTTTAGGCAATAATAATTTTAGAGTTGATGAAAGCTCACTCTCTGACCAAATATATTCTTTTTTCATTATTTTTTTCTTTACTGCTTATAATGTACGATAATGCAATACCCAAACATAGAAAGTATATATTATTTATCCAGCTATTAAAAAAATTTCCTGATGTGATTGCTGGCCATAGAAATAAATATATAGGAATTAACATTAATTGAAACTGATTAGATTGTTCGTTTATCTCACTTTTTTTATTATTGAATACTACCTTAAATATATGCCTTAAATAAACCCAAGATAAAAATGTAAATAAAACAGTAAAATATGCTGCTCCAACTAAACCTGTTTCAGCAAAAAGTTGAAGATAAATATTATGAGGATGTGTTGTACATCCATCTTTTACAAAAAAATCTGGTTTAGAGCATTTTTTTCTAAACATATTTGGTCCCTGACCAAACAAGATATTATCTTTTGCCATCTTTATTGCAATCTCGGCATGATTCGCATGCCCTCTTGAAAAAAATTTAAATTTTTGTGACTGTTTAAAAGTCAATGCATATTTTAATTCAATTACATATCGATAGTAAATACCTCCCAAAATATCAATTTTTTTAAACATGCTTACTGACGTAATGGTGGTGATAAATACAAATAGTAAAATTAATAAATATCTAATTCTTATTTTTATATAAAATAAAAATAAAAAGTTGAATAAAATCCAAAGTAAAAATGATGATCTTTCACCTGAAAGTACAATTAATGAAGTGCCAATTAATACAAAACTAAAATATATATTATTAAATGTTTTCTCTTTAAATAAATAATAAGACATTAGCATTGCTATCGGCAGTAATTTTACAGTATAAGAACCTAAAATTAACTCATCACCAAATAAGCTGCTCGCTCTACCCAAACTCATTATTGGCATTCCTAAAAGATTATAGAGAAATAATGATTGAAAAATTGAGTCTATTAATAATAAAGATATAATAGTAAATATAATTATACTTATATATAATCTTATAAATTCAAATTTGTTTATAGTGAAAGCAATAACTAATGAATAAATTAAATAAGAAAAATAAAATAAACTAGACTTTAAGGAAAATAAAACATTTTCTATTGTTGCGCCATCTTCAAAAAAAATTGTTAATGATCTTATGGATATATAACAACAAAATAATAAAAATAAAAAAAAATACCAATTATTAAAAGATTTTAAATTAATCTTATTTAATAAAATAGTACAACCAATAATAATTATTAAAAATCTAAGTATATTAGGAATAGCTGGTCCAAAAATCAAAACTATAGGTATTAGTAATATCAAAAAAATAATAATTTTTTCAGATATATTTACACCTCTTAAATTTTCAAAGATCATTGCATACAAATTTTAAAATGGTTACACATATCATTTAATAAATCATAATAAAGAATCCAATCAATTCCAGACCATGAAATTGTTGGAGAAACTATATTAATAATTATAACAAAAAAAATTAGGTAATTATAAACATTTGTTTTGGGTATTGATAATTTACTTTTTATTGCAAAATATATTATCGGAAGAATTGTAATCATTAATACTCTTGATGAGTCTAGCACTACAAGACTTAAAGTTATTAGAAGTAATATCCAGGTATAAAATATAAACTTATACTTTATACGTATGGTAAAAAAAATATAAAACCAAAAAATAAATGGTAATAAAATAAAAAATAAATAATTTATATTCCTCTGAAAAACTAAATCAAAGTTTTCAATTAAAATATTAGGACGCCCAACAAAGTCAGTTAAAAAATATTGTTTAAAAAAAATGTATATTAAAAATGAAAGAAAAATTGAAAAAGAGCATAGAATAAATCTTTTATTATCTACCTGATCTGTAAGACAATAGCTTCCAATAAAATAAGAAAAAAACATAAAAAATGATTGTTGAGGGTGCCATAAACCCATAAAAAAAAAACAAATTGCAATTGGAACATTTTTTTTAAATAAAAAAATCAACAAAACCAAGTAAATCATCACTCCATCGCCTGAGCCTATGTTTAAAGATAAAATTTTAATTATAGGGGAGAAAATAAAGATCGAAATTAAAAATAAATTTTTATAACAATTTTCTTTTAAAAAAAAAATAAATGGCAAAAGATTTATTGCTAAAAACAAAAATGCTATCAACAATTTATTTGCAGGAATAATATTAATTAATAAAAATTTTAATGGAGAGTCATATAAATACTCCGCCGAAACGTTATAGTAATCCCATTTATCTAATGTTTGAAGAATATCAATATTATTTTCTAAAGATATTTGATATAAATTATTAATATCACTAAATCTCACTCCACCAAAAATTAATATTAAAAGACTTAATAAAATAAAAATAAACTTTCTTTTAAAAAGTAAAAATAAAATATCAGTGAGATTATATTCTTTTAATTTATACAAAATTTATTTTTTTAAAATTTTATTCTTATAATTTTTAACAAACCATTCTATTGTTTTTTTAAGTCCATCATCAATATAAGTTTTTTCTTGAAATTTTAACTTTGAAATTTTTTTAAAATCAATTGTTCTTTTTTTTGTTGCATTAATTTTATTATCTATCCAAATAATTTTTTTTTCATATTTGTAAATTTTTGCAATTTTTTTTACAACCTGATCTATGGTTAAATATTTTTTACTTCCTAAGTTAACTACTTCCTCTTTAGAATTCATAATTCTCAATATTCCTTGTGCCGCATCATTTGCGAATAAGAATGATCTTTTTGCATCTTTAGGCTTCCAGACTTTCATAAATTTATTAAATTTTTGAGCAAGATAAAATTTATGAATTAGAGAAGGTATTACATGGCCATTTATAATATTAAAGTTATCATACAATCCATACAAATTATTCATAATCACAAATTTATATTTAATGTTAAATTGCTCTTTCATCGCTTTTAATTGAATTAGCATTGTTCTTTTTGACCACCCATAATAAATTTCGGCTTTATCAGGCATAAATTTAAAATAATCTTTTTCTCTCAACTTTGAATAATTGCTAGAATAACCAGCTGAACTACCTACGCATATAATTTTTTTTATTTTATGTTTTGTTAAAATTTTAAATAGATTTGAATTCATAAGTAAATTTTCATTTATTAAAGAGAATTTATTAATTTGATTACCTCCAATACCATATACTACATTAGCAAGATGAATTATTATTTCTGGTTTATTTTTAGTAAAGAAATTGTCAATTTTTTTAAAATTGAGTAAATTATTTTTTTTTGAATTTGATTCGTAAATTATATTATTTTTATTTTTTTTAAGAATAGATATGAGAGCTCTACCTAACATGCCTGTACTGCCAGTAATAAAATATTTTTTTTTCACTAAAAATGTTTTTTATATTGATTAAAAGCCAAAACTGCTCTTTTTGAAAAAAAATTTTTCATGATAAATTTATTATTTTTCATTGAGTTGATTAATTTATAAGTTTGTCTTAAACCAATAAACTCGTTTTTAAGATCATTAATTAAATTGTGCTTATTTCTTTTTTGAAACACGCTTGGCTTATTATAAATAACATTTATATTTTTAACATATTGCAAGTAATATGCTGCCCAAATATCATGCATTCTACCTTGGTCAGGAAATAAAAAATAATCTGATAAAACTTTGCCTGAAATAAAAGTATTTTGACTATTAAAAGGACTTAATTTTTTTGAAAACATCGGAAAATTTTTAGATGAAAATTTACAATTTGGCTTGAGCATCATTCTACATATCGCATCAATATCTGGATCGCCATTCCAGAAATCAGCTTGAACATGAGGGGTTATAAATTTTTTTTTTGGTTTAATTTTTTCTCTTTCATCAATTAAATTCACGGGATAACCTCTATGCCATAACGCTGAATAATTTGTATAATACAGGGGATCAAAAACACTATTTTTTATATCAAAATAATTTACTTTTATTTTTTTTCCTACAACTAAATTCTTACCCCAGTTTTTATATGGAATATTGTCGTCATCAACTAATGCAATAATATCAGCATTCAGCTTTTTTGCGTAAACTAGTCCCAAATTTCTTCTTTCAATACAATTCCAACCTAAAAGCTGTGAAAGCTTTTTGTCTATTTTAACTTGATCCATAGGATTTAAATAAATCCCATTTTTAAGTGAATAATTTTTTGGTGTTTTTTTATCTCCCACCACAATTAACAACCAGTCTCTCATGTTATCAAACTTTTCTATAGCTTCTGTTGGGTGATTGATTGTTGTTGAAACAATTATTTTTTTTAAATTTTTTATCATTGAATTTTACTTTTTAAATATCTTGTTCTTATTAATTAGATAAATTTTAATTCCTATATAAAGGTATTTAAAATAATTTAATATATTGTTATTTGATACCCCTTCTTTTCTATTAATCCAATTAGAAGGAACTTGGATAACATTTATTCCTATTTTAAGTGGTTTTATAATTGTTTCAAATAAAAAACTATGATCTAACATTTCCCAATTAATTTTTTTTACAACTTCAGTTGGAAATATTCTAAATCCAAAAGTCAAATCATTTAACTTTGTATTATAAAGAGTTGAAAATATTTTTTGAAAGATAAAATTTAAAAAAACTTTAAATGAGCCATAATTTACAAATGCACCTTTTGAAATCCATCTAGAGGCAGTGATTATACTTTCTTTGTTATCATAACTGGCTTTAATCATTTCTTTCAAAGAATTTGGATTTGTTTCTAAATCTGATGACATCATTATACAATGAGATGTTGTAATAGCATTAAATGCGTCTTGCATAGCACCACCTAAAAAAGGTTTTTTTTGATATATAAAATCAATTTTATTAAATTTTTTTGAAAGATTTATACAAATTTTTTTTGAATTTTGTGATGTTTTTTTTTCACTCATTACAATTAAAATTTTTACAATTTTATTTTTAAAATTATTTTCATCTATCAGCTTTATTGTTTCAATCAAACTTGATGTCTCGTTAATTACTGGTAAAATTACTGTTATGTTATAGTTTTTCATTTATTTAAAAAAATTAATTTTTTTTAGAACTTATAAATTTATAATTTTTAGTATAATATCTTAATAACCACTTTATAATAATTATCTTTATGAAAAAAAAAGTTGCATTAATAACAGGCATAACTGGTCAAGATGGATCTATATTAGCAAAATTTTTGTTAAAAAAAAATTATATTGTTCATGGTATAAGAAGAAGAACTTCTTCTTTAAATTCAAATGTTAGACTAGATAAAATTTTTCAAGACAAATTTATAAAAAATAAAACTTTTTTTCTTCATTATGGAGATATACTTGATAGTAGTTTTTGTCATAGAATAATAAACGAGACTAAACCTATCGAAGTGTATCACTTAGCTGCTCAAAGTCATGTTGCTATAAGTTTTGAGATTCCTCATTTTACGACTGTCACAAACACAACTGGCACATTAAATTTTCTTGAAGCAATTAGACAAACCAACAAAAAAATTAGATTCTACAATGCTTCAACATCAGAGATGTATGGATCGTTAGTGACCAAATATCAAGATGAAAATACAGAATTTAAACCACAGAGTCCCTACGCAATTTCTAAACTTTACTCTCACCTAATAACAAAAAACTATAGAGAGTCATATAATATTTTTGCAGCAAATGGGATTTTGTTTAATCATGAGAGTGAGGATAGAGGAGAAACATTTGTTACCCGAAAGATCAGTAAGTTTGTTGCAAAATATTCTTTAAAAAAAAAGGGGGTTTTATATTTAGGAAATATGTCCTCTAAAAGAGATTGGGGGTATGCACCAGACTATATAGAGGGTATGTGGAAAATACTTAACTATAAAAGAGCTGAAGATTTTGTTTTATCTACTGGAAAATCATATTCAGTAAGAGATTATTTAACTAAAGCTTTTAAATTAATTAATGTTAAAATAAAATTTATTGACAAAGGTGTTAATGAAAAAGTTATGGATCTTAAAACTAAAAAAATAATTGTAAAATCAGTTAGTCACTACTATAGGCCAAGTGAAGTTAAAGATTTAAAGGGTAATTCATCCAAAGCTTTCAAGTTACTTAAATGGAAGCCTAAAACAACCTTAAATGAATTAGTAAAAATTATGGTAGAATCAGATATTAGAAAATTAAAATACGATCT
>Ga0181552_10002313_pt1 | contig 13941 bp, 10 predicted proteins | sample 011ome_18_FD_130583 | JGI IMG/M metagenome (GOLD analysis project Ga0181552, IMG submission 130583) | Coastal salt marsh microbial communities from the Groves Creek Marsh, Skidaway Island, Georgia - 011501BT metaG (megahit assembly) | ecosystem: Environmental > Aquatic > Marine > Intertidal...
CGCGACGCGACGACGACGACGACAACGCCGCGCGCGACGCGCGCGACGCCGCGCGCACGCGAGAGGACTCGCCCGGGCGCGCGAGCGACGCGCGAGCGCGGACGACAGACGACGGGCAACGCGCCTGCGCAAACATGTCGAGCGGCAAAGAGTGACGTGTCGATTCGATGGATGACGCCACCTTCCTGTCGTATCCGCCGTATTACACCCGACAAACGCGCGAGGACACGTGGCGAAAACAGTGCGACTTATGGTGCCGCGCGCTGCTGACGTACGTATCGATCGCGATCGCTCGGCGCGGTGATGCGTGCTGACTCGTTGACTGACAAACGTTCGTTGTGACGCATAAAACAGCGCCGTGCGCGCGCGCAAGTGCCCCATCGTCGACGTGGCGAGCGAAGATATATTCACAAACGCGAGCATTAACCGCACGGTGGATGTGGCGATGCGGCGAGAGATTATCGATGCGCTCGAGCGCCGAGGAGAAGCGACGTGGACCGCGGCGACGACGGCGTGCGTCGTAGACGCCGCCACCGTGCGCGCGCTATGCGTCGCCATGCGCGACATCGTCGAAACCTATGGTTTATCCGGTAAAGTTCTCACGCTATCCGAGCTCACGGATGGGCGAGGCATCGCCAAAGGCACGGCATTGGCGGGAGAAGATGAGCAGCGGTGCGCGTTCGCGGCGCGCGCGTTGGAGCTCGAGGGCGCGTGCGCGACGTTTGAGCTCGACGGCGCCACGGGCGTGAAATTCGCGTGACATCGAATCAATCAAATCTAATCGGTGCATGACATCAACCCACGGCGTGTGCGCGTGGAAGGCTACGGCGCCGTGCGCGGTGAGCTAGGGCGCGGTCGGCGGGCTACGGATGGACTACGGGATCGGCGCTCACGCCTTTTTCGTCTCTTGAAACAACACGTGCTTGCGTACTCTGGTGCGCGAACGATTCAGTTGACGTCAGTCGACGCCACGCGCGCGATCCGTCGCGACGCACCCGCGAAAAGCGCGCACACACGACGCGCACACACGACGGACGTACCTCGGGTCGTACTTCATCATCTCCAACTTTTTCGGCATCTTCTTCGGGTTACGTCGACGGATGATGAACGAGCCCGTCGCGGCGGTGCTCACGAGCTTCACCAGGATCGCCCCGGCTTTCGTCATGCCCTTCGCCATGACGTTGTCGCGTGGCGCGAGTCGATGACTGAGGAATATACCACGGCTCGACGATACCCTCGCGTCCGTAGTCGACGTCCCGCGCGCGCGCGTCCGCCGCACTCGCGCGCGCGGAAGCGCCATCGCCGCCGTCGCGTCGGCGTCACCATGGCCGCCACGGTCGTGGACGCGGCGGAGTCGGAGCGGCTGCTCACGAAAACCCGGCGCGGGTCGGGGTCGGGGTCGTCTTCGTCTTCGTTTGACGTCGGAGCGACGTCGACGTCGAGCGTCGGAGCGCAACACCACCGCTCGGCGTCGAAGATCGCCGCCGCGTCAAACGCATCGAGTTCGAAGCACAAGAATGCGCGCAAGCGCAGGATGGAAATTGGGTTGGCGATCGGGTTGGCGATCGCGCTGGCGGGGACGGGGAGATACGTGTGGATACACGGCGCGCCAGACATCCTCGCGATTAATCCCGCGCAAGTGCACGACGCCATGGATAAGGCTGGCGTCTTGGGCGTGCTCCTGTGGTGCGTTGGGTTTTGTCTCGCCGAGCTGTGCCACTTGCCGGCGACGGTGTTCATCATCACGGGTGTTTTACGGTGGGGACACTTTATCGGTTTCGCGTTGGCGTTGGTCATCGCGCCGCTGTCCTGCGCGTTATCATTCATAGTCGTCCGTCGAATTGGCGGTCAAGCCCTGGCTAACGTCCAATGGCGTTTCGTGCAACGCATGATGGCGCGCTTGGAGCGCAAGCCCGTCGTGACGGTGGTGATTCTTCGAACATTTTTGTTCTTGTCGCCGTCGTTAAATTACGCGCTCGCGTTGAGCAACCTCTCCTTTCGAAATTTTATCATTGGAAGCACCATCGGTCTGGTGTTCCCGATGAGCGTCGTGGTTTTAGGCATTGACCACTTGATTAAGTTTTACGGATGGTCACGCGCGGATGTCGTCGCGCAAGCGGTGGTGACCGCGGCGACGCGGTAACGCATGTGAAGAAGACGCCGCGCGCTCGCCGCGCGACTGACGGTGCGATTGAGACGCATCACATCGACGTTTGAAACCGTTGAGAAACTCACCACAACGCGCGCTAGGCGCGATGCGGTGAGGTGTATCGTTGTAGTGTACAATACCAGCGCTCTATGTGCTTGACGCGACGCGCGATCGACTCGCGCGAGACGTCATCGCGCGCCACATCATCGCACGCCATGCCTCGTAAACGCCCCAAACGTACGCCCGCGAAATCACACCGGTGGGTGTCGGATTCGTCCGCGAGTGAATCGTTACGCGCGAGCCGCGCGCAGCTCGTCGAGGTGCGTTGACATGCGCGTCGACGCGCGCGCGGAATGACTGACGATTGGACGACATCGCGCAGGATCTAAACAATTCATTCCCCATGCGCACCGACGCCGCGTCCTACGCCGTCGTGCTCATCAGCGGTGGCGTATGTTCGAGCGCGAACGACTGGGCGGGCCTCGTCGTCGCCGTCGATGCGCGCACGGGGGTGACTGTGAAACCGCTCGATGTCGTCGCCGAGCGCGATGGAGACGACGCGTGCGCGCTTCGCATCGCGCACGAGTACAGCATGCAATGCATTGACGGATCGGCAATCATGGAGCGATTGACTTTCATGCCCGATGGTACGGGTTCTGTGGACGGCGAGGTGAGAGATGCGGCGAATGTGCCGCCGATGTTGACGGAGCGCTATCGCGTGCGATTAAACGCGGCGGAAATCGCGATGCTCGGCGGAGAGAGTCCCGAACGTATGCGCGGTGAGCACGTCGATAACGATGTGGTGAATACGATATCGCTGAGCGCTGGTGATTGTTCTTTATTTGCGGCGCACCGGGCGCTGGCGCCGGCGTCGGGTGATTTGGATGATTCGCGACGCGGAGGGAGCGAGAGCCGATCGATGTTTTCGAGTCAGGACGACAGCCAACCTTCCGATAATGATGCAGAAAAAGCGGCCGAGAAAGTCATGATGAATATTGATGAGGCGCTTGAGCGCATGGCGGCTGAGATTATCGCCGATTTATCGTCCCAGGTCGGTCAGAACACGAACGATTTGATGGATGAAACGCTGATGGATGACGCCGCCGACGCCGACGCGACGGAATGGAAGGGCTCGATTGCGTACTTGCGCGAACAATTGCGACGCCAAAGTGGCGTGTGTTTGATCATACCTCGCGAGGATGTTGAGCGCTTATTATCAGATCTCGAACGTACAAAGTAAAACATGTTTTATCACAAAATTTTATACATCTCGTCTAAGAGTACATGTCGAACGCTACTCACCCAAACTGGAACTCATGACGAGGATTGCGTACAGATGCACAGAAGTCATAAGATGCGCGCTCGTTTCCGAGCCGCTAGGAGACGCGTGCTCTGACGAAGCTCTCGCTTGAGCGACGGCTCCTACTTCTCCGGTGTCCCTGTGGCATCGTGACGACCTCACGAGTCGTGTAGTGAGCCTCAAGCCCAGCGCTGCAATGGGGTACATCGCGGCACCTCACACCGTCGACAGATCGTCCGTCGTTCGAAGATGGAATTTGACCAATTTCGTCGTTTGTGTGAACGTGAACGTGCCCACAAACGTCTCCTCAGCCATGAAGAGTGGATACCAGTGTTCGTCGTCGGCCCACATTTGCTCAAACGGAACGTCTTTCACGCCAAACCACGCCGGACGCATCTCATCGCTCGCCTGAATATCTCCCTCGAACTTGGACGCGTGAAACACGTGTACGAGCCATGGTTGTGGATTGTCGTCGAAAATAAATCTCAACACACCGCGAGCGGACAAATCCAACGCCTCGATGTTCGCCTCTTCTTTGAGCTCGCGAAGCGCCGCGGCTTCAACTGTCTCACCAGCCTCAACTTTGCCGCCAAATCCGTTGAAATAGCCCGTACCAAATCCTAATGGCGCATGATTCGTCGTCAGTTAAGCGTTCGCGCGCCCCGCGATCGACGTACGCGCGAAGATGCAGTCAAAAACGTACCTCGCAGCTTTTCTCCGAGTAACACGCGATCATTCGCGTAGTCGCGCACGAGCACGAGCGTAAATAGCTTATGTGGCACGTCGGGGATTGGGATGGCATCTTCTTCTTCGATGCGTATCGCGGTCATGACGACGACGCGCGCGAAAACCTGCGTGTGCTCAAGTAAAGTTGTGAACTCGCGCGCGCGACAGCTACCGGTACCGCTTTTAAAACAACTCTTCTAATATTTCAATTCAATGGTGTACAGCTATCATATATCTATCGTACCTATGTGCTTCGTTCTATGGATTATGAGCATGCAACGTTTGCAACGCGGTGCCGGCAAAGCCAGCGTCGGTTTCCACCGGTCGCGTCGCCGCGGGCTCGCGCGAAGCGCTCGCGTCGACGCCGCGCATCATCGACTCAAAATACGATGCGTCTTCTGGATCGTGCATGTTCGTGGTAAACATTGTAATGATATCGCCGGGCTGGACAAAGTACGACGCCAAGTCGCCGTTGTCGTCCTCGAGCTTTGTGCCGTCGGATAAGAAGAGATGCTGATCGAGCGGCGCCGTGTCAAACTTTTCCAAAATTTTCATCTTCAACACGCCGACAGTGTCAAAACTGTTGACGGTGAATTTCATTCCGCGTCGACTTCTTTGCGAAGACTTAGACGACGGCGCTGTTGGGGCTTTACCAACTTTTTCAACGAAAATTGTAGCGTCGACGTAGCTGTATTTCGCAGCCATCATGCACTCAGTGCACGTCTGGTGCCCGTTTATTGCTCGCAATTGCGGCATCGCCGACGTCGCGCTCCAATGTTTTTTAACCTCTTCATCACCCTCAATAGCCTCAAAACGCACGACGAGTTGCGCTAATTCGTCATCAATCGTACTTTCGTCTTCAATCGCGTGTTGGGCGAACATGTACACGTCGTTATAATCGTGCAGTTCGTACGCAAAAGAGCCGTCTTCGCCTTCAAGCGGAACGAATCGCCACGCGCCTCGCGTCCATTTCATCTCTGGCAGCGGTGCCATGAGCGAACCGTGTTGACACGTAAGCGCAGTGCCAGCGTCGCTCAACCGTGTCGTTGGCTTGTCGTGCAAAATGTTCGACTGACGTCGCACATTGGTCACGTACGCGCGCCATTCTTCAATGAAGCGCGATGACAGCGCCACGTACGTGTTGCCGACAACCACGACGACGGGCTCGCGCGTGACAATGCTTGGCGCAGCTTGCACGAGACGTAATAGCTCGGTATCCTGCGCTTTCACGACGGACGCGTGCACCGATCGCTCCTTGCAGCACGCTTCGCACACGGCTGACGTTTCAAGCGCGAAATCGTGCACGAGCACCGTATCCGCCGGCGCTGAGTCGCGAAAATGGCAAAACATCACGTGCGGGATGAGCGTCGTCGGCGCATTCGGTCGTAACATGTCGTGCTGGCACGCGATCGGTTTCGTCGGCCCGAGTCCCCAATTGAACGGCGCCTTGCTCGAATCCCATTTGAGCCATCGTTGAAGAAACGACGTGGCGACGTGGCGAACGGCGCCGCTCGCGAGAAACTCAGCGTGCGTCTTGTCCCCAATCTCAGCGCGCGTCCACGCCGCGTACGTCGAACGCATGATATCTCGTGTAGAGTCGACTTGTAATTGCGCCATGCGTGCCGCGGCGAAGGCTGAGATGCACTCGGCGCAAATGTTTGAGTCGCGAAATCCGCCGACGTCGCCGCCGACGCCTCCGCGAATGAAATTCCACGCCTCAGCCGGCACGCGCGTGCACTTCTCGCGCGCCGCGATGGGGTCTAAATTCCCGTGCGCGCATCGCACGTCGTTGAACGCGTCCGCGTTCGGGACATCGACGTCGACGTCGGTCAAATACGACTCGAGCCACACGCACGGGATCCAGAACATGTCATCCGACGTCTTCACGCGGCGGCGCTCGGGAACGTCATACGAACCGTCGCACACGAGCGCTATAAACTCAGCGACATCCTTCTTCCGTTTTTCTTCGCGCGCTAACGCGTCAGCCAACGCGCGTTCGTGGTCGCGCACCACGATTTCGTATTCTCGATTGGTTTCTTCGACGTGCTCGCGAGCGGCGGCTGGCGGGTCGACCGCGACGTTTGGCGCGCCAGCGCGGCGGTACACGAGAACGTACGCATCCTTGGACACACACGTGCCGGTCTCGGCGTCTTCAGCGCCATCGCGCCCGGCGGTGGGGTTTTTCTTCGGCTTCTTTGACGCCGTTTCGGTGTCGTCGCGCTTCGCCGCGCTAAACGGCCCGGCTTCAAGTTCCTCCACGACGTGATCATCAAATCTAAACCACGCGTCAGCGCCATCACGACACAGCGCGACGTAATGTCCACTTTCTGCCACCGCGCCTTTGTGCAAAATCACGCTCGTCAACTCATATCTTCGGTGTTCAATCGAATTATCGTCCTCATCGACGCGTAAAAGCGCGTACGCGTCTTCGATGACGGTTGGAAAACTAAATGCATCGCACACCTTCTTCCTCGCCATCGTCTCGTAATCAAACACGAACCGACTCAACGTAAACATCAACGTCTCTGGTAACGGCGCTTGAAACCGCACGCACCGCGTCGCACCAATCGTCTTTATTGGCGCGCACGTCACGCACGCGTACTCCGCGTCGAGCGTCTCCTCCGCGAGCAAAACATCCACCGCACGCGCCAACGTCGTCGCCGATTTGGCATTCACGCCCACATCAATATCCGTCCACGCATGTTCTCGCGACGACGCTTCAGATTCGTGCCCACACGCCGCACACGTCGTCACGTACCGAATCGTTCCGCGGCAGCCGACGTCCGCGTCGCCCGAGCGGTCATCCACCGCGCCCACGAGCAGCTTAAAAAACTCGCTCGCATCCTGCTGCGTCGACGGATTCACCCCGCACGCGCGCACGAAATCCTCCACGCTCCCGACCGCCTGCGCGCACGATTCGAGCCGGGCAAACGCGCGCGCGAGGGCGTCTAAGTGCGTCGTCGCGTTTCCCGAGCCAACCGTCGCGTACACCGCGCGCTTAAAACCATCCATGCGCGCCGCGCATTGCATCACCGCGCTCACATAACACGTCGCGCCCAAGTTCACGATGCCTTGCGTGCGCTGCGCGCGAACGCGGCGGCGCGGCGGCGACGCGGGCGGCGAACGCGGCCGCCGCCGACGACGGCGCTGCGATGCATTGATGACGGTGCACGCACACTTCGGTCGCTTCGACGCCGCGCACGCACCGTCGCACGCGACGTCGGCGTCGCGCACGACGCAGGCGAGGGCGTCTGCGGTCGTGCACGCGTCAGGGTCGAGCCAGCGCGCGTCGAGCGCGGCGATGGAGAGGGATGGCGCGCGAGGCATGGAGTAACGACTTCGTCAGTGGTCGACTCGCGGCGGTGGGCTCGCGCGGTGTCGGTGCGGCGCGGCGATTCGCGTCGTGTGGTGACGGTGCACGTGCTAGGCGCGCGCGACGCTGCGGCGTGACGCGACGGTGCACGCGAACGCCATCGACGGGCGATTGATTAATCGAATTTGATTAATCAGAAACAAAATCATCATCGTCATCATCGTCGTGCGCGGTTTGGGTGTCGCACGTCGCGATGACGTCGCAAGCGCCATCGGTGTTGACGGCGGATGACGCACACGCGGCGATCGCGGCGCTGTACGGCGCGGATGCGCACGCGAGAGAGCGGGCGAACGACGCGTTGGTGTCGCTCGGAGCGTCTTCGCGCGCGTGGTCCGTCGCCCTGGCGCTCCTCGAGCAAAGCCGTGCGGATTCTCGCGTGGTGTTTTTCGCGAGCAATATGCTCGTGGGCAAGATTCGCGACGGGGCGTTTGAACGGGCGCTCGATGCGACGGGGAAGATGGAGGTCATCGCGCGGTTGCGAGCGACGTTTGCCGCGCTCGCGAGCGACTCGACGTGTGAATTAGGCGCCAAGCGTCTCGGAATCGCACTGGCGAGCGCCGCGGTGCGGTGTGATGCGAGCGTGGTGATTAGTGTCGTCGAATGTGCGATTGGTGTGGCGTCGAGCGCGGGGATGGATGACGCGGCGATGCGCGTGGGAGTCGAGACGCTCGCGTGCGTGGCGGAAGACGTGGACGACGCGGAATCGTCGCGTCGGCGTGCGTTATCGATGGCATGCGCGGGACAAACTGAACGCGTGTTGAATTTTGTGCGGGATGTGTTCGCCGCGCTCGGCACGGAACGATCGAATGAGCGAGATGCGTTGAAGACATCGTGCGTTCGCGCGGCGCATATGTGGTTAAAGCTCGATCCGAGCGGCGACGTGAGCGGAGGCTTGTGCGTGTCACCAACGCAGCTTCTCGTGGCGCACAGTGCACTGTTTAGTCATGTCGTGGCGTGTTTAGCGATTGAGGCCGCAGGATGCGGTGCGGCGGCGGTGGATATGCTTGTGGAATTACACCAAGGACGAAGCGGCTCTGAGCAAGAGGAATTTGAAGCCATGAACGCGGTGACGAGAGGATTACTCGCACACGGCGCCGAAGCGAGCGCGCCAAACGCATTGGATCTCGCGCGTAACATCACACTCGTCGCCGTGTCGTTGAGCGAACGCTGCGTGAACGTACTTGTGCGGGGCGACGAGAATTCGTTACAGCTCGTCGCGCTCGTGTTGTCCCTCATGGAACTCCACGGCAGAGAAGTTTCGGAAGTGGCGCTCGACTTTTTCATCATGTTAGCCACTGTCGGTGTGAGTTCAAGACATGCGAGCATGGGCGCGCCCATGTACGCGCGCTTGCTTGAGGTCATGCTGAAACAATCAACGCTGCCAGATGATTTCACGACTTGGGACGACGCCGAAGAGGACGCCGATACATTTGACCGATTTCGCGAGTTTGTCGTGGCCGACTTGTTTGACAATGCTTACTGCGTGCTACGAGGACAGTACTTGAGCATCATCGCTAGCGCTTTGAGTTCGGCGAAAAATTGGCAGGCGGCAGAATCGGGGACGTTTGCGCTGCGCGTCGCCGCAGAGCCTATCAGTCAGGAATTGGAAGAGTCCACGTCAGCTGCGAAGGAAGCGGAGACGTTTCTCGCGCAAATGTTTTCCACTATTATAGAGCACACCACAGACAACGCCGGGTTGTTTTCTTGCCACGCGCTCGTTCGCGCTGAAACTTGTGAAATGATTGCCGCTTATTCGTTTTGGCTCGGACGGAAAACCGCCACCCTCGAGGAGCACGCGGCGCTCACCAGAGGAATACTCATGTATGTCACCGCGGCGTTCCCCTACGAGTTAGCATGGCGTCAGGCGGCAAATGCATTCAAGAATATATGCGCGCGCTGTGCGCGACAGTTGAAGGACCCTTCGACGTTTACCGCGTTACTCGAACACACCGAGCGATGCATTGCCAGCGTTCGACCAAATTTTGACAACCCAGATGAAAGGGACGAGCGCACGAACGTGATGGAAGGATTGGCGCGCGTCATCGCAAGAATGCCAATCGCGCAAGCGTCGCGAGCGAGTGCTCGAATAATTACACCGGTGATTGCAAAGTGTAAATTATTCGTGGCAGAGGTGGCATCGACTTTGGCGCCGGCGAGCCCAGAAGCGTCACGCGCCATGGCTGCTGAATTGAGTCTCATCGCCTCTGTGGTGCGATTTTTGGAGTTTTCACCGAATGCCAACGTGGAGCATCCCGCAATCTCAGTTCTCGGCGCGGCGTGGCCGACGCTTGAGGAAATCGCTCGCTCGCCGGCGTGGAGAGCGACGTGCGTAGCCTCATCACTGAGCTCCATTTACATCGCCGCGCTGTTAAGCGCCAAGGCAAAGTCGGTTGACATGATTGTTCCTATGCTCGAATCCATTGCGCGCTCATTTTCGGCAACGAAAGAGCCGTGCTTTCTCGAGCCAGTGTCCACGGCGATTGAAATCGCTTCGACGAGCTCGTCAGAGACTGGCACGAGTGAAATATTCCCGAATGCCCCGCACGTGGGCGCCGCACTCGGTGCCGCGTTTGTACAGATCGTCAATGAAATCGCGGCTTGTGCCTTGGCGCAGCCCTCGAGTGCTGAGACTTGGGAGCGCGCCGATGCGTTGTTTACTACGACGCGGGCGTTTATCATCTTTGCCCCGGCGCACGGCTTGGCCAACGAAGCGTTGTTCACCGCCCTAGACCTCGCAGTGCAAGCGCTGGAGCTCAAGGAGTACGGCCCGGTGCGTTCGTCTCTCGCTTTACTCAACGCTTTGATCGCACCGGGCGAAAAGTCCAAGACAAGCCCGCCCTGGGTGGCCAACGCCGCGCGAGTCGACGAATTCCTCGCCTCGCGAGGCGCGCGTCTGGTCCAAACCATCCTCGTCGCCGCATCCTCGGGCATCACCCCCCGCGTAGCCATACGTTCCGCGTGTACATTCCTCGCCACTCTGCTCGAACGAGCGCGAGAGGTTGTCACGCCATGGATTCTTGACGCCCTCGCCCGGGGCAACGCCCAAAACGCCGAAACCGCCGCCGCAGCAGCAGCAGCGATGACGCGCATTCTCACCAAACCAACACCTCTGAACCGCGCACGCACGATTAGCGCGCTGTGCGATTACGTCCTCGTCGTTCTTGGCGAATACGACGTCGACGACCTCCTCGCGTACGACTTGTAATGCAAAGACAAAACAGCGCGAGAAGATGAGAAACACGTTACAATGCGTACTAGAGCTGTCCTATTTGTGCTTTGTTTTCGAAAGCGACGAGCCGCTGTTGCTCCAATCTTCCAAAAACCACGCACTGCCGCCGCGAACGGTGAGCTCGGAGGGCTCGACAGGGATTTTTGACAGCGACGAGAGGTCGTGTGAACTTAAACCGCGCGAGAGCATGGCGCGAACCATCTCGGCATGCACGGTGGATTGCACCAAGACGCGAGCGTCGTCCACCGAGCTGAGTTCGTCGGTGTTCAATTTGACCGGTGAGTATGACTTGGAGAGCTTTGTCGAACTATGTCTCGCGAGCGCGTTGAAGACATGCTTATGTCGATCATGTAACGCATCCAAGACGTTGAGAACGTTCAAATCTATCGACAGCGACTCACCATCCAAGCCTGTGAGTCGTCTCGCGAGCTCGAGTTGCGTCAACGGCTCAAGCGCGTCGCTTTCTCGAGCAGCTTCCTCGAGCAAACCCGCAGAACACCACGTGAGTTCAACATCGCTTTTATCTGGATTGCCGTCCAGCGACGTTCGCTTAACACCAGCGTTTCGTGCCCGTACTTGACGATTGACGTACTGAAGAATACGGTGCACCTCCATCGGCGTGGCGACGACGCTGAGCATGTCCGTGACGTGCTTTTGATACGCCATTCTTCTATTTTGCTCGTCCAGGCTACTGATAACGTCCAAGGGTTCGCCTTTCGTGACGACACCCTGCTCCATCGTGAGGTCCAGTTCGCAACTATTGCCCTTGTACACAGATACATCTTCCTCTTCGTGATTGCGCTGCTCAACTTCCTGCAAAGCCGCACTCTCGCGAGCCGACTCGATGTGAAGGTTTAACGCGTCACTGAAGCTCGCTGGAATCGTTGGAATCGCCAGTCGCCTCGCCGGGCGCACCTTATTAGGGCTGATAAATACGTTGTTGTTCGTAAATGAGGCACCGAGCCAATCGTCCGCCGCCTTGAGAATACTACCGCAGCTCGGTCGACGCGTCGGATCCATGACGAGCGCCGCTTTGATGAGCTTGATGAAATGCTTTGGCACGTTGTCAGCGAAAGATGGAGATAATCCTTGTTGAAGCGCACGCCATTGCCCCTCAATGGCGGTGCCCGAAGGATAACCCTTGAGCAACACCATAAGGAGCACACCGACGGACCATACGTCGCACTTCTTCGTGTACGGCTTGCGCCGAATCACTTCCGGCGCGCTGAAGAATTTTGTCCCGACATGTCCCTTCATGGTTTCGTTAGCCAGGCAGAACGTCGCGCTGCCGAAATCGATAATTTTTAAAGTGGGAATAGCGCCTGGTTTGGGTGACCACGGTTCTTTGAGCATGATGTTGTCGGGCTTCAAGTCTCTGTGCGCTATGCCCAATGAGTGCATGAACGACACCGCTCCGAGTAGTTGGCTGGCGACAACGCACCAATCACCTTCGTCAAAATGACCTCGTCGCGCAATAGCCTGTATCAATGTTCCACCGGTATAAATGTCGGTCACGATGTGTGTCACTTCGCTCTTTAATAATGGATTATCTTCGTACACCATAAACTTTGACGGAAAGTTTGGATGATGCCCACATAATACTTGCAACGCATCGCACTCGTCTTTGATGGCATTCTCGTCGACTTTTGTGCGCAGAATCGACTTGACCGCCAAGATATCACCCGTCTTACGATCGACTGCCTGTCTCACCGAGCCGTAAACGCCACGGCCGATGAGGGCCCCCACGTCAAAGTCGTCGTACACCTTCTTTGCCGCAAAGTTTCCGAAATTTCTTCCTTGATGTACGGTTACGTCTGGATAATCCGCGTTGGCTTCCTCGATCTCTAACAACTGCTCCCTCGTGAGCGACTCTCGCTTTTTCTCTGTACGTGTGTACGAGCAAACTTCGCCGATTGCAGGCTCGATCGCCCTGAGTCGGTCCGCCAATTCTCCGAGCGAAGGAATGTCTACGCAGATGGCGGTGATGTCGTCGTGAATCCCGCGAACTTTTAGAACCTTTTCAACGATGCCATCGGCACACGTATCAGATCCCATGTACTTCATACACTCACTCGCAATCTCACCATCCTTTAACGCGGAAAACACCCCGTCCGAGGCGATCAAAAGTCGGCAGCCAGCGGCTGGAACGCGCACTCGCGTAAACTCTGGTTCGCAGATGAGCGCGGCGCAGTCAAAGTCCCCGAACGCCCGTGAAATGGCATATCCACCGGGAAACACGCGCAGTGGACCCAATTCTTCGCCGGCATTGCCCCGTAAACGCGCCAGCCTGCACTCGGCTTGAATCAAACGCCTAGCTTCAAACGGATCCAACGGGTTGTGGTCTCGCGACAGTCGCACGTGCTTATCTCGATCCTCCACCGAAATCGATCCAAACTCCGAAGGATGGGGCAACATCAACGCCGCCGAGTCTCCAATATTCGCCGTCACCACATCGAACGCCAATGACTTATCCCCTCGCCCATTCGACACGCGCTGTATCGCCACCACGTTCACCGTCGATCCTCCCTCGGGCGTTCGCCCGCGACACAAAAAACATCCCTGCGCGTTGCTCATCCCGTACTCGCTCTCCGTCTTCAAAATCGCCCGTCGCATCGCGTGCTCGATCGTATCTTCCTCATCACGCACCAATCCATCGCCATCGCGCCACGGATCACCCGCGCGCGTCGTCCTCGCCGCCAGCAATCGAATCTCGTGCTCCACATGCCGTCCCAAGTGTCTTTCCAAATACGCCATCGCCGTGTCATCCCCGTGTCCATCGAACACGCAATACACCGCGCACACGCTCCCGGGCGCGACGTCGACGTCGACGTCGACATCAGCATCCCCGCCGCCGTCGTCACCACCCCCCGTACCCGTCGTCGTCGTCGTCGCCGACCACGCGCGGACGAGATTCGGCAACACCAAGTACCCGTCTTGCGCCTTTTTCACGACGCATCGCGCGCGCCACGGGGCGAACGACGACGTCGACATCGGCGGGCGCGGTATCACCGTCGACGACCGCCGTCGTTCGTCGGGAACCCAATGGTAGACAAAAGTCGTGTCCGCGCTTCACATCAGCCGCGAAAGCGCGCGCGAAAGACGACACCGCCGGTGGCGACCGAGACGAGACGCGAGTGACGACGACGACGCGCGCGCGTACCGAA